>Ga0224555_1000797_pt1 | contig 48226 bp, 47 predicted proteins | sample 714S23034metaG_FD_180687 | JGI IMG/M metagenome (GOLD analysis project Ga0224555, IMG submission 180687) | Peat soil microbial communities from Stordalen Mire, Sweden - 717 S2 30-34 | ecosystem: Environmental > Terrestrial > Soil > Wetlands > Peat | place: Sweden: Norrbotten County, Stordalen...
ACGCGCTGCAGCAGATTGCTTACTTTTCAGTGGTCTTTGTCTTCGGCCCGCTGGCCATCCTAACCGGTATCGCCATGTCGCCCGCTGCTGTGAATCGCTTCCACTGGTACCCGAAGCTGTTTGGCGGCAGGCAGTCGGCGCGTTCCATTCACTTTCTCACCATGCTCAGCTTCTTCGCCTTCATCGTGGTCCATGTCACCTTGATCGCTATGACCGGCTTCGTTCGCAACATGAACCACATCGTGATGGGCACCGACGATCAGAATCACACTGGAATGTTTCTGGGATTCGTCGGCATCGGTGTCGTCGTCCTCACATGGATCGTGGCGCACTACATCTCCTGGATATACCCCCGCTTCCTGCAACACGTCCAGAAATTCATCACCTACCCCTTAATGTTGACCACGCTCAATCGCCTCTCGCCGAGTGAGCACTACACCGAAGCCGACATATCTCCGCGCTTCTGGCCCAACGGCAAGATCCCCGAACGCGAGGACTGGAAGCAGATGGCCAGGGACGGCTTCCAGAGCTACAAGCTGAAGGTGGGCGGCCTTGTCGATAACCCGGTCGAGCTTTCGCTCGCGGATATCGAGAATCTGGCCAAAACCGAGGAGATTACCATGCATCACTGCATCCAGGGCTGGACCGGCATTGCCAAGTGGGGCGGGCTTCCCATGAAGTCTCTGGTCGATCTCGTCCGCCCGAAACCCAATGCAAGGGTCGTCGCATTCTTCTCTTTCGGCGGCTCCCTCTATGGCGGCGCCTACTACGATACGCAGAGTATCGAGAATGTGCTCAAAGCCCAATGCCTGCTTGCTTCCGAGATGAATGGGAAGCCTCTCACCGAGGTCTATGGGGCCCCACTACGGCTGCGTGTCGAAAATCAGCTTGGCTACAAGATGGTCAAGTGGATTGAGCGGATCGAGTTCGTGGAGTCGGAGAAGTCGATTGGCCTCGGCGAAGGCGGAAAAAACGAAGACGATGAATACTTCGATCTGCTCCCCAACATCTGATGACCTTCCCAAATAAACCAGATACACGAGATGGGCCGAACCAGGCAGCTGCCGAGCACAGGGCTTTCGAGCACGTCGGCATCCTGCTCGCACACCTCCGGCTCAAGTGGCTCCTGCAGCGTTTTCCGTCACGCCTGGTGTGGGCAATCTATGTCTGCGTCAACGGCTTCATTACCATCGGGCTGCTCGCCGTGCTGGCTCTGCTTACAGGGAGTCCATTTGTCTTTCCATCGCTCGGCCCAACCGCCTATCTCTTCTTCTTTTCCCCAATGGCGGAAGCCTCCAGCCCCCGCAACACCATACTGGGGCACGCTATAGGGCTCATCTGTGGGTATGCTGCCTTCGAGCTAACAGTCGCCTCAAGCCCGCCTTTCGGCCTGCACCCCGGCGTTCATGCTGCCAGAGTCCTGGCTGCCGCGCTCTCGCTCTCAGCTACGGGTGCGTTCATGGCTCTATTCCGGATAAGCCATCCGCCCGCAGGGGCGACAACCCTAATTGTTTCGCTCGGCATCATCTCTCAACCCAGGGAACTGGTCATCATCGAGATCGCGGTGATCCTGCTCACCGCGCAGGCTCTCGCCATCAATCGGCTTGCTGGAATACCTTATCCGCTTTGGAGAAATCGCGAGTCCCCAAATAACACAGCTGCAGATACCTGACGCCCAAATGAAAGCATTTCAATCGAAGCTGCCACGGAAAACACGCAACCGACAGGCCCGAACATGAAAGAGGAGGCATATGGACTACACATTCTTAGCGAATCTGCAGACGGAGTTTACGCTCCCTGAAAAAGGCATCCTGAGTCGAGTGCTGCACAAGGACGAGCACGTTAACGTCACCTTGTTTGGCTTCTCTGCTGGCGAGTCATTGTCGGCGCACTCGGCGCCTACACCGGCTGTCCTCTACTTCATTGAAGGCGAGGCCGAAGTTCAGCTGGGAGAGGACAAGGTCAACGCCCAGCCAGGCTCCTTTGTCTACATGCCCCCGATGCTCCCTCACGGCATCTCTGCCAAAACTGCGCTGCGCATGCTGCTTGTTCAAATGAAGCTTCAACCACAGTAGTTTGATCGGCGCCGTCCGATCTGCTGGCCGGGTGGTCAGTCCGGATTCTGCAGCAGCCAGTAATGGAAGCCGTCCACGATGGCCATCAGCGCAGCCTGGTTCAAATCGCTGCTGACGCCCGCGGTGATCCATGGCTCGCGACCGTCGGCGTGGAAGCTGACCGTGACGCGGACATGGGCCGCCGTGTCGTGGGCGGAGACGTCAATGGCCGTCACGCTGAACGTGTCCAGGCGCATCTGCGTGATGGCCGAATACCATTTCTCCAGCTCCTGCCGCATCGCTTTGGTAAGCGCATCGACTGGGCCGGAGCCCTCCGCGCGCGTGGTGGTGACCTTGGAGTCGCCAATCGTCAATGACATGGAGGCCTGCACGTAGCGGTTGCCTATCTCATCCGACTCGTCCAGCACTCTCCAGCCTTTGACGCTAAAGCTGTTGCGCAGCGTCTTCAACACCTTCATGCACGCCAGCCGGAATGAGATCTCACTGGCCGTGAAGCCGCCTCCATCAATCATCGCCTGGTTGGTGTCCATCAGCGTCTGCGCCTGCTTCGCATCCAGGGGAACACCCAGCGACTTCGACAGCAGGATGATGTTGGCCCGTCCGGATTGACCGTTCACACCGATGCGAGGATTCGCGCCCACCTTGGCGGGATCGCACCACAGGTACGCGCCCGGGTCTTTGTGCTCGCTGCTGCCGTGCATGCCGGCCCAGGTGCCGAAGGCCCCGGGACCAACGATCGGCACACCGTGCGGCGCCTCCAGTCGGAACGCTGCATAAGCCGAATGGGCGAGAGCGGTGAGCCCGGAGAGCGATCCGGGCGGGACAAACTCGGCCTCACCGCGAAGCTGCATGCTGCCGATGACCGTCGTCAGGTTCACATTGCCGCAGCGTTCACCGGTTCCGAGGACCGTGCCCTGGACCTGAACCGCGCCCGCGAAGATCGCAGCCCGAGTGTTGGCGATGCCGAGACCGCGATCGGTGTGCCCATGAAATCCGAATTTTGCCTTGGGGTGGGCGCGCGTCAGGCCCTCGATGAGCTGAGTGACTTCTTCCGGGCTGGCGCCGCCGGTGGTGTCGCAAATAACCAGCCGGTTCACCTTCTGGCTGACGCATTGTTCCGTAATCCGATGGAAGTAATCCAGGCTGCGCTTGCTGAAATCGGAATCGCAAGGATGGCCGTTTTCGCGTCGGCCGCAAACAGCATCCATGGCGTGCTCAAAGTCTACGATCACCTCGAGGCCGTTGTCCTGCAAACAGGCAATGGTCTCGCAGGCCATCAGCAGGTTTTCCTCCGGCGTCGTCTCCAGGGACTTGGTGACGTCGAGCAATCTGGATTTGACGACGACGACCGCAACCGGAATGCGCTCCTTGCGGGCGACCATGAACTTTACGTCGGCCCAGTCCTGGACTTTGGTGCCGCGGCCACGTGTCCGGCCGAACAAAGCAAGCCGCATGGCTCCGGTATCGACCGGGTCAAGCGCGGTTGCCAAATCGCCGACGAACTGGTTCGCGCCGGCAAAGCCGATCTCCGCGTAATGGACGCCGAAGGCGGCCATGCGCTGCAGCAGGCCGACAGCGCTGGGCACGGATATCTCAAGATTTGGCTGCTGCAGTCCATCCCGAAGACTGGTATCGAACAACTCGACTTTTCTCGCTTCCGCGTGCTTCATCTGTCCTGATTCCCTGCCCTGCAACGTGCGCTCGTAAACAAGTGGCGTACAACCAGTTTCCCACAAATGCTCTGCCGGGTCTGTCCGCACCGCAGCCGCTCAAGTCTCAAACCGCCCGGGGAAGCGCACCATACGACGAGATGGTGCACTTTGCCTGACAAAAAGCTGCAAAGGCTACACTTACGTTATCTAATTGAAGGGAATGGCTCCTGAGGTAGGACTCGAACCTACAACCCTTCGGTTAACAGCCGAATGCTCTGCCATTGAGCTACTCAGGAATCGTGTGTGTGCCGCGTCCTGCTGCTTCGCCGCACAACTCTTTAGTTATAACAAACCACGTTGCCTTGGGTCAAAGATTTCAGGTCGTAGATGTTGCACTCGGGGTTCCGGCGAAGTGGGCGCCTCACAACGTAATGATGTGCGCGTGGACGACTTTGTCCACCACGGTCACCTTCGCCAGGGTCACCGGAAGATCGAAGCGGCGAGGCCCGGCGCTGCCAGGGTTCAGGTAGAGCACGCCTTGGCGCTCCTCAATCTCCGCGCGATGCGTGTGCCCACTCACCACCATCGCGATCCCCGCGGCCTTCGGGTTAAGGTCAAGGTCGGAGACCGAATGCACCAGGTAGAAAAACCGCCCGCCCAGTTCGACCACATAGCTGGCAGGCAGCGCCCGGCACACGCCGCTCACGTCCACATTGCCGCGTACCGCCGTCAACGGAGCGATCCAGCGCAGTTTGTCCAGAATCAGCGGGTCGCCCACGTCTCCCGCGTGCAAAATATGGTCCACGCCGATCAGCGCCTGAATCGCCTCCGGCCGCAGCAGCCCATGCGTGTCGGAGATGACTCCGATGGTCAGGGCCTTGCGCGCGCGTTTCATCACAGCCCCGTGGTCAGCCGCATGCGCGGATCGAGGAAGTCGCGCAGCGCATCGCCGATGAAATTGAACGAGAGGACTGCCAGCATGACTGCCAGCGCAGGAACAATAACCAGGTGCGGCGAATCGAACAGATGCGAGCGCCCGTCATTCAGCATCGAGCCCCAGCTTGCAGCCGGCGGCGGCACGCCCAGCCCGAGAAAGCTCAGCGTGGCCTCGGCCAGCACTGCACCCGCCATCCCGATGGCCGCCTGCACGATCAGCGGCTGGACGATGTTGGGCAGGATGTGGCGGCACAGTATGCGCAGGTCGGATGCTCCCAGCGCCCGCGCCGCCTCCACAAACTCCCGCTCTTTCACCGCCATTACCTGCGCCCGGACCAGCCGCGCGTATCCCACCCAACCCGAGATGGAAAGCGCGAGGATGAGATTGAAAATACCCGGACCGAGGAACGCGACAAACGCGATGGCCAGCAGAATTCCAGGCAGAGCGAGGAATGCATTCGTCACATACACGTTCAGGACTGTGTCCGTCCATCCGCCATAAAACCCGGCCGCCAGCCCCGCGACCAGCCCGATCGCAAGCGAGAGCGATACTACCGAGATCGCAACCACCAGCGAGATGCGAGCACCGTAAAGTGTACGCGAGAGGATGTCACGGCCAAGGGCGTCGGTCCCGAGCCAGTGGCCATGTCCCGGAGGCAGGAGCCGCCCGCCGAGATCGAGTTGCGCGGGGTCCTGCGGCGCGAGCCAGGGCGCGAATACCGCACACACCAGGAAGACCGCCAGCAGCAGCACTCCGAGCGCCGCCAGGGGCTGCTGCCCGACCCGGGTTAACAACATGAGACGATCTCGCGAAGGTTGCGTGCCAATTGACATCACCCCTGTTTATCATATGGAGTTGATACGCGGCGCTGCTGCTGCAAGAAAGGCACGTTTGCGAATTCTGATTTACGGTCTCAACTACGCTCCCGAACTGACGGGCATTGGCAAGTACACCGGCGAAATGGCGGCCTGGCTTGCGGAGCGCGGACATGAGGTTCACGTGGTCACGGCCCCACCCTACTATCCGGTGTGGCGCATCCGCGACGATTACCGCGGCGCCTGGTATCGAACCGAGCGAGTGCCGGGCCAGCCGTTGGTCCATCGTACGCCGCTGTATGTTCCCCAGCGGCCGACCGGCATCAAGCGGATCGTGCATCTCATCTCTTTTATGCTGGGAAGTTTTCCGGTCATGCTGAGCGAGACGTTCTGGCAGCCGGAACTGGTGTTCACAGTCGAGCCCACCTTTTTCTGCGCGCCGCTGGCTCTCTTCGTCGGGAGAAGCGCCGGGGCTGCCTGCTGGCTGCACGTGCAGGACTTCGAGGTGGACGCCGCCTTTGAGCTGGGCTTGCTTCCCGCTCAGGGACCGATCCATGACGCCGCGCTGCGCATCGAGAAGTTCTTCACCTTCGCCTTTGACCGGGTGTCCGGAGTATCTGCCCGGATGGTTGATCGCGCGCGTGCGAAGGGAATACCCAACGACCGTGCGGTTCTTTTTCCAAACTGGGTCGATGTCGACGCGATTTATCCGCTTGATCCAGCCGCCAACCGCTCCAACCCGTTCCGGCGCGAGCTCGCGTCGCGGGTACCGGGCATCGAGGACAAGATCATCCTGCTGTACTCGGGCAACATGGGCGCCAAGCAGGGGCTGGAGTTGCTCGCACCGCTGGCTGAGTCATTCGCCGCGGACCCGCGAGTTCACTTCATCTTCTGCGGCGACGGTGTCTTGCGCGCGCGGCTCGAGGCCCTCGTGTCCGGCCGCCCCAATGTGACCCTGCTTCCGCTGCAGCCGCACGATCGGCTGAATGACCTGCTCAACGCCGCCGACATCCACCTGCTCCCGCAATGTGCCAGCGCCGCCGATCTGGTGATGCCCTCCCGGCTGAGTGCAATGCTCTCGAGTGGACGCCCGGTCATTGCCACCGCGCACCCAGGCACCCAGGTGGCGCAGGTCGTGGAAGGCCGGGGACTGGCTATTCCGACGGAGGACGCCTCCGCACTGCGCGCCGCAATCTTGCTTCTGGTCGAAGACGAGGAGCTGCGTCTCCGTCTTGGCCGTGCCGCACGCGAGTATGCTGTGGCACATCTGGGAAAGCAGCAGGTCCTCGATCGGTTTGAGCTTGATCTTCTGGCGCTGGCCGGGCGCTCGTAGCGCCTTCGCACGCCGGCCCCCGGCAGCCTCGATCGCCCGGGCATTGCCTCGGCTTGTCTTGAAGAGCCCGCGAATCGAGTAACATAGGTCGTGAACCGGCTGCAGCCCTGACCCCCGGCGCACCCTGCGGGAATTGGCCGCGGTGGCAGGATCGGTTGCCGCGCAGAGCATCCAAGGAGACGCACGTTTTGAAAAAAGCGCTGATCACTGGGGTTACCGGGCAGGACGGCGCCTACCTTGCCGGGTTCCTGCTCGCAAAGGGATACGAGGTGCACGGGATCAAGCGGCGTTCGTCGCTCTTCAATACTGCGCGCATCGACAACCTCTACGAAGACCCACACCTCCCCTCACGCCATTTCATCCTGCACTACGGCGACATGACCGACTCGTCTTCGCTGATTCATATCGTGCAGAAGGTCCAGCCCGACGAGATCTACAATCTTGCCGCCCAGTCCCACGTCCAGGTCTCGTTCGAAGAGCCGGAATACACGGCCAACTCGGACGCGCTCGGCGTGCTGCGGTTGCTGGAAGCGATTCGCATCCTCGGCCTGGAAAAGAAGACGAAGTTCTACCAGGCCAGCACCTCGGAACTGTTTGGGCTGGTCCGGGAGACACCCCAGAACGAAGCCACGCCGTTCTACCCGCGCTCGCCCTATGGGGTCGCCAAGCTCTACGGCTACTGGATCGTCGTCAACTACCGCGAGGCCTACGGCATGTACGCCTGCAACGGGATCCTTTTCAACCATGAATCCCCGATGCGCGGCGAGACCTTCGTCACCCGCAAGATCACCCGCGGCCTGGCGCGCATCAAGGTTGGCCTGCAGAGCAAACTTTATCTCGGCAACCTCGACGCCAAACGCGACTGGGGCCACGCGCGCGACTACATCGAAATGCAGTGGCTGATGCTGCAGCAGGAGAAGCCCAAGGACTACGTCATCGCAACCGGACAGCAGCATAGCGTGCGCGAGTTTGTTCAGCGCTGCGCCGGCCTGCTCTCGCTCGACCTCACCTGGCAGGGTACGGGCGTCGACGAGAAGGCAGTCGACAAATCCGGAAAGGTGGTGATCGCCGTGGACCCGCGCTACTTCCGCCCCACCGAGGTGGAGACGCTGCTGGGCGATGCCAGCAAAGCCAGGCGCGAACTTGGCTGGGAGCCGCGAATCAGCTTCGACGAGCTGGTGCGGGAGATGGTCGAGTCCGACCTGAATTCCGCCCAGCGCGATGCGCTGGTGCTCCGCCATGGCTACAACGCATACAATGTCCGCGAGACCTGATCGATGCCAACCCACTCCATTTCGAACCGCCCGGAGCAAGACGGCTTCATGGAACCCAACAGCCGCATCTACATTGCCGGCCATCATGGGCTCGTCGGCTCTGCGATCCATCGCGATCTCGTGCGCCTGGGCTATCGCAACATTCTCGCCCGCACCCACGAGCAACTGGAACTTTTGGATGAGGTCGCCGTCGACGCTTTCTTTTCCGGCGAGAAACCCGACTATGTCTTTCTGGCCGCAGCCAAAGTCGGCGGTATCCTGGCCAATAGCACCTGCCCGGCGGACTTCATCCGCGACAATCTGATGATTCAGACCAACGTCATCGAGTCCAGCCGCGCCGCCGGAGTCAAACGCCTGCTCTTTCTCGGCTCCTCCTGCATCTACCCCAAGCTCTGCCCGCAGCCGATCAAAGAGCAGTACCTCCTTACCGGGCCGCTGGAGCCGACCAACCGGCCCTACGCGGTCGCCAAGATCGCGGGGATCGAGATGTGCTGGAGCTACAACCGCCAGTACGGCACCCGCTACCTCGCCGCCATGCCGACCAATCTTTACGGCCCGGGCGACAACTTCGATCTGGCCAACTCGCACGTGCTTCCCGCGCTCATTCGCAAGACTGCGGAGGCCAAAGCATCCGGTGCGAGTGAAGTTGTCGTCTGGGGCACCGGCACGCCACGCCGTGAACTGCTCTACTCCGACGACATGGCGCAGGCTTGCTGCTTTTTGATGAACCTCGACGAGGAGCGCTTTGGCTGGCTGCTGGAGGAGGACGCGCCGCCGCTCATCAATATAGGCACCGGCGAAGACGTTACCATCCGCGAACTGGCCGAGATCGTCGCTCGCGTGGTCGGCTTCCACGGGACGTTGGCCTTTGACGAAACCAAACCCGACGGCACGCCGAGGAAGTTGTTGGACGTGGAACGCCTGCATCGGCTGGGCTGGCGCCACAGCACAACTCTCGAGCAAGGCATTCAGCGCACGTATGAGGCCGTCCGCGACCAGCTAGCCGGCTCTTCCATACCACAAAAGTGACAGACGCAACCGGTTGAATTGCCGCATCGATCTGCTATTCCTCGGGTTTAATGGATGTGTGAGGATCGTTCGCGCATGACAAAGTTCTGTCCACCCGGGACCGTTCTGCTGGCATTGGCAGCCGCTGCGAGCATCCCGTTTGCCGTCGCCCAGCGGACCAGCGTCTCGGCAGATTCCGCTACCATCGCCGAGCAGTACCTGCTCTCTGCCGCCAACCAGGAGCGCGCCGCCCGTGGACTGCAAGCGCTGCGCCGCGACCCGGAGCTTGCCCGCGCGGCGGCCGCGCACGCGCGCGAGATGGCTGCGCATGGATCGATCTCACACCAGTTTCCGGGTGAACCCGAGCTGACCGACCGCGGCGCGAGCGCCGGCGTATCCTTCAGCGTCATCGCCGAGAACGTCGCCGAAGCCCCCAATGCAGTCGAGATCCACGATATGTGGATGCACTCCGAGCATCACCGGGCCAACCTGCTGGACCCGTCGATCGACTCGGCCGGCATCAGCGTGATCGCCCGCAACGGCGAACTTTACGCCGTCGAGGACTTTGCCAAAACGGTGCGGTCCGTCAGCCTCAGGGAGCAGGAGTCGGCGATTGCGTCGCTGCTGGCAAGGGAGGGGCCGGTTTCGCTGGCGACCGTCCCTGAAGCGGTGTCCGTGGCGCGCGAGACCTGCACGATGCCGACTGGATACGCCGGGACAAGCAAGCCGTGGTTCGTGATGCGCTTCACGTCCGACAGTCTCAATCGGCTTCCGGATGAGCTCAAGACGCGACTGGCCTCGGGCCGATACCACCAAGCAGCTGTGGGCGCCTGCGCCACTACTGAACCAAGCCCTTTCACCTCGTATAGCTTCGCCGTCCTGCTGTACCCTTAAGACCGAAGCGCGTCCGTAGACGTGCGGGGGTTGCGGGTGAGCGAACAAGAGCAGAAGACGGGTGTGGACCGGCGAAGGTTCCTGATGTCCGGTGTTGCCACGGGCGCAGCGCTGGGACTGGGCGGCGCGATGGCCGAAGCAGCACCGCCAGCAAAGAAGGGCAACGCCGCACCGGCCGTGAAACCGCCGAAGCCAGCTCCACCGAAGCCCAACATCATCCTGTATATGTCGGACCAGTTCCGCTGGGACTTCCTGGGCGCGAACGGACTGAATGGGTCCACGCGCACGCCGAACCTGGATACGCTGGCCGCGAACGGCAAGAACTTCAACTACGCGGTGACCAACCAGCCAGTCTGCGCGCCGGCGCGATCGGTGATGCTGACCGGCATGTACGCAACCGGGACCGGCGTGTGGCATAACGGGCTCGGAATGAACCAGGCGCTGCCAACGCTGGCGACCGAGCTGCACAAGGCGGGCTACAGCACCAACCTGATCGGCAAATGGCATCTTGCGCCGGGAACCGAGGCAGCGGGCGGAGGCGTTGGCTTCGTCAAGCCGGAGTGGCGCGGCGGCTTCGCGGATATGTTTGAAGGTTCGAACGCGCTGGAGCATACGACCCATCCGTACGAGGGCACGATCTACGACGGCGACGGCAAGGAGATCACGTACAAGGACGAGTATCGCGTGGACTTCATCACCGACCGCGCGGAGAAGTTTCTGCGGCAGCAGCACGACCAGCCGTTCTTTCTGTTCATCTCGCAGCTGGAGCCGCACCAGCAGAACGACCTGGACAATCGCATCATTGGGCCGAAGGGCTCGACCGACCGGTTCCAGAACTCGCACGTTCCGCCCGACCTGCGCAACCTGCCGGGAAACTGGCAGCAGGAGCTGCCGGACTACTACGGCGCGTGCGAGGCGATCGATGCGTCAGTCGGGCGCGTGCGCAAGATTCTCGACGAGGAGAAGCTGGCGGACAACACCATCTTCGTCTTCCTCAGCGATCACGGTTGCCACTTCATGACGCGCAACCAGGAGTACAAGCGCAGCGTGCACAATGCTTCGTCACGCATTCCGCTGCTGATTCACGGCCCGGGCTTCGAGGGCACGCAGCAGATCGCGCAGATGGTGGGCATCATCGACATTGCGCCGACGCTGCTGGAAGCCGCGGGCGTTCCCGCGCCGCCGACGATGAAGGGCACCAGCCTGATGCCTTTGCTGCGCGATGAAAAGGCGCGTGCAACGTGGCCGAACGAGCATCTGCTCCAGATCAGCGAATCGATGACCGGACGAGCGATCCGGACGAACGACTGGACCTACTGCGTTGCGGAAATTACGGGGACCACGAACCAGATGGCTGCGCCGATCTACCAGGAGTACCAGTTGTACGATCAGCGCAACGATCCGTACGAGCAGGTGAATCTGGCGGGACGGAAGGAGTTTCGCAAGCAGGCGGATGAGTTGCAGGCGAAGCTGAAAAAACTGCTGGTCGCGGCGGGTGAGCCGGAGCCGCAGATTCGGCCGGCGAGGCTGTATCCGTAGCAACGGCAAAGGCGAAATACAGAGATTCTGAGCCAAAATGCGGCCCAGAATGACGAGCTCCGTTTATCGGGCGACGGGCACCTCGATTCCGGCTTCGGCCAGTTCTTCGGCGGAGGCGGGCTGGGTGGGCTCCATCTCGAGCACGTCGTTGAAGCGGTTGAAGTAGTTGAAGAGGCCGATGGCGGCCATCAACTCGATGACCTCGCCCTCGGAGTAGACGCCGCGCAGGCGCTGAAAATCGGCGTCGGAGTAGCTGTGCGCGTCGAGGGTCATGACCTCGGCGAGATGGACGGCGGCCTTCTCGGCGTCGGTGAACTCCGGGCTCGGGGCTGCGTCCTTCAGCGCTTCGAGTTGGCGATCGGTCCAGCCCAGGCGCTTGCAGATGGCGGTGTGCGAGGCCAGGCAGTAGGGCGTGCGGTTGCATTGGGACGTGCGCACGATGACCAGCTCCTTGAGCGCCTTGGGCAACGTGCCGGTGTTCAGGACGGCGTCCATGTGGGCGATGATGGTCTCAAAGATCTCGGGCTGGTGGGCCATGGTGCGGAACATGTTGGGGACGTTGCCGCGGTCGCGCAGGGTGCGGTCGTAGATGGCGACCGAGGACGGGCGAACTTCGCTGCGGTTCAGTCTCGAAATGCGTGGCATTAATATTTCCTCCGCGATGGTTCGGATGATAGCGCGAGTTGGGAGCGCTCGTTTTGCCGGCGGCTCGCGGAAATCTCCTTCCGGCTACCCACCCCCTGGATTTGCGTTCTCTCCCTTCCCGTGGTACTTTTTTTGACAAAGTCTAGAGAACAAAGCAGTTCTACGTTTGTATATACAAACACACTATTGATTCTAAAGGCGGTTGCGGGTGTGTATATACTGCTTGTATAGACTTTTGAACCCTGTCAACTCCATGCTTTCGCAGGCTCCAGGTCCGGCCCGGAAACCCATTGGCAGGGGTTCGGGCACGACGCTGGGCTCTGTTTGGGCCTTCTTTAATTATATCGGCTGTGTCAAGGATTTCGGTGCAAAAGTAGCCCCTCTCGAGTGTCCTTACTGCGTTGTTCAGTTCTCGGATGGTGGCTCGACGTGGTCGATAATGTAGACATCGACCGGGCCGATTTGCTTGACCAATTTGAGGCCGGCCTGGGTCTTGAGGGCTTCGACAAAGGATGGCCCGGGCTCTGCAGGCTCAGACTCCGGGGTAGGCGGCTGGCCTGGTTTGGGCTGACGCTGAAACTCCAGATTGATGTCGAACTTTCCGGTGAGGCCGGTTCGATCCAATATGGGGATCCGGTCAAGGCCACCTGCGGCCACCCCGACCGTTTCCAGACCGCCCGCGATCTGTTCCATGGTGAAGTCCATCATTCTCATGTGCGGGAGTTGGGGGTTGTCGGTAAAGACAATGAGGGCACACCAGGGTGCGGGGGGCGCGTTTCTCGCAGGCGGCGGGGACTTGTCGGGCATTTTGGTGCAGAGTCCGTCATCCGGATGCGGCAGGAGTTGTGGGCCCGGTTTGCCGGGTTTGTCCAGCATGAGCGCGTACATCGGAAGCTGGCGGGTTTCCGTGTGAATTGCCAACTTGAAGCGGTCGGCGAGAAGTGACTGCATCATCAGGCGTATCTGGTCTTTGGTGGGGGTGCCTTCGGGGCGCGCCTCAACGTAAAGCTGTTCCGTCTCCGCCCACTTCGGCAGTTGGGCTTGCAGTAACGGGTAATTGCTGGCGTCTTGGATTTTGTAGGCGAAGGCGATGTAGCTGATCAATGAGCCATCGGTGGTGACGAGACCTCCGTGGTAGCGAACGAAATAGTCGGAGCCCTCGAGGTCGACGTTGCCGGCGTAGGGAGCGTTAGGGGCGCTCTGACGGACGGAGGCGACGTCGAAGCGGAGCTTGCCACCGGCGGCGGTTTGCCAGTCGGGTGGGTTGGGGGTTTGAGAGGATGCGGATGCGGTGAGGGCAATGAGTGCGGCCCCGAGCAACAGGCGAGGCGTGGGAAAGGACGGATTGCCGGCGATCGGTTTGCGCACGTGCGATTGTTCTCAGGTCTTTTGGAAGGTGCACGTGTAAGACGTTGCGAATTGGAGATGGTTGGGTTTTGTTTTCGATCGGAGGCTTTGCCGGAGGACGGAGAAGCAGATTCCCTGCGGGAATGACAAACAAAAGGAGCAAGCAACCGCGAAGACGAAATACGGAGATTCTGAGCCAAGGGCGGCTCAGAATGACGACTCCTTGAGCAGATCGGGCCTTCTCAGGACGACGACTCCTTGAGCAGACTGACGCCTTGAGGTGGGCTATTTGGGGTCGAAGCGGATGGTGGAGAAGATGGAGGAGAGGCGGGTGCGGACCTGGTCGAGTTCGGCGGGGGTGATGTCTTTGACGCCGGAAACTTCGCCGCCGCAGAAGTTGTTGATGGCGAGGTCGAAGCGGTAGCAGGCGCCGGCGTGGCGGGTGGTGTAGACCTCGTCGCGCTGGATGAGGCAGATGTCCTTCTGCTCGTCGTGGCCATGGGTGAAGGGGATGCCGGCGATATGGGTCTTGTCGCCGGGTTTGGTTTCGGGGATGTTCTTAACGATGGTGGTGGTGTTGGCCTGCCGGGTGCAGGAGGCGGCGGAGGCGTGCGGGATGACGCTGAAGTAAAGGTAGGCGCCGGAGAAGGTGGATGCGGGAAAGGGATTCTCGGGCATGGCGACTACGGCGCGGAGGCGGGCGCTGCGCGGGGCGGAGCGGGCGTCGAGGTGGAAGGTGCTGATCTCGCGGTCGGTGTGAGAGAAGGTCCAGGCAGCAGGGTAGTCGAAGGAGAGATGGTAGGTGGGGTCGTGGAAGGTGTGGGTGGGACGCGGATCGATTTGCGCAAGTAGGGGGGCGCAGAGGGGCAGGAGGATCGATAAGCAAAACAGGCCAACGCGTGGTTCTTTCATCGGCAAAACGCTCCTGATCAGACGCCGGTATGCAGGCGAAGGAGAGAACATACCCCAGGGGCTAAAGCCTCCTATCCCCAAGGTTAGTCTAGAAAGCCAAGCAGACCCGAGGCTGAAGCCTCGGGCTACCAGGCTTGGCGTACCTAGAAGCAAAGACAAAAGCTCAGAAGCAATGGCAAAAGCTCAGAAGCAAAGGCAAAAGCAGATTCCCTGCGGGAATGACAAACAAGAAGAGTGGGCGGTGCTGGCTTAGTCTTCCTGTCGTACTGAAGCATGAGAACAAAGTCAGACCGCCAGTTGCTATCCCACATTTGGTTCAGGCGCGGATGCGGGGGTTGGCCAGGGTGTAGGCGACGTCGGTCAGCAGGTTGACGGCGACGTAGGTGAGGCCGACGGCAAGGATGCATCCCTGGACCAGGGCATAATCGCGGTTGGAGATGGCGGAAAGGGTGAGGCGGCCGATGCCGGGCCAGGAGAAGACCGTCTCGGTGACGATTGCGCCGGCGAGCAGGCTGCCGAACTGTAAGCCAAGGATGGTGAGCACGGGGATCAGGGCGTTGGCCAGCGCGTGGCGGAGAACGACGGTACGCTCGGGCAGGCCCTTGGCGCGGGCGGTGCGGATGTAGTCCTGGTTCAGCTCTTCGAGCATGGCGGTGCGCACCATGCGGGTCAGGATTCCGGCCAGGCCCATGCCGAGGGTGATGGCGGGGAGAATGAGATAGAAGAGGAATTGCCAGCTGAAGATGGGGCCGGTGCCCGCGCCGGAGACGGGCAGCCAGCCAAGCTTGATGGAGAAGATGAGGATGAGTATGGGGCCGAGCGCGAAGTTGGGAAACGAGAGTCCGCCGAGCGAGGCGACGCCCAGGACGCGGTCGGGCCAGCGTCCGCGATGGAGCGCGGAGTAGATGCCCGCAGGGATGGACGCGGCGATGCCGATCAGGAGCGCGGCGAGGGTGAGCGCGAGGGTGTAGGGGTAGCACTCGAGGACCAGGTGGGTGACGGAGTCGTTCAGGCGGAGCGACTGGCCAAGGTCGCCGCGCAGAACTCCGCGCCAGTAAAGGAAATATTGCGTGTGCAGGGGAAGATCGAGGTGAAGGGCGTGGCGGAGGTCGGCGACATTGGCCGCGGTGGCGCCCTCGCCGAGCATCTGGACGATGGGGTCGCCGGGGACGAGGTGGATCAGGAGAAAGACGACCGAGACCACCACCCACAGGACCGGAAGGGTGATAAGGATGCGGCGAACGGGTTGGGGGAGAGTTCTCAGTTGTCAGTTCTCAGTTCTCAGTTGTTATACCTCATCGCTCATCGTTGAAAGCTGGCCGACCGCGACAGCGAACACTGACAACTGACAACTCAGAACTGACAACTGAGAACTGACAACTGAGAACTATTGGTCAGATGTTCAGTTTGAGTTGGAGGTCGTCGGAATCGGAGGCGGGTTTGGTGGCTTTGATGGTTTCGACGCGGACGCGGGCGATGCGGCGGCCGGCCATCTCTTCGACGATATAGCGGCGGCCGCCGTAGGTGACGCTTTCGCCGGCGACGGACAGGTGGCCGAGCTGGGCAAGCAGGAAGCCGGCGAGGGTTTCGACTCCGGCCTCGCGCGGAAAGGTCCAGCCGAGCTGGGTGCCGAGGTCGCGCAGCGTGGTGCTGCCGTCGAGCGCCATGACGCCTTCGGCGTTGAAGCCGGCGGCCTTGCCGGCGATGTCGAACTCGTCTTCGAGCTCGCCGACAACCTGCTCCAGGGCATCTTCGGCGGTGACAATGCCGACGGTGGAACCGAACTCGTCGACGACGACGGCGATCTGGCGGCGGCGTTCCTGGAACTCCTGGAGCAGCTCGACGGCGAGCTTGGTTTCGGGTACGACGAACACGTCGTGCATGACCTGGCGGAGGGTGAGCGAGGAGTTGACTTGGCCGCCGAGCGAGAGCGTGACGGCGCGGAAGTGCATCAGGCGGGAGATGTCCTTGGAGTAGACGACGCCGATGATGCGGTCGGGGTCGGCGATGATGCCCGGCTTGACTTCGTAGACGGGGACGCGGGAGTGCTGCTCCTCGACGATGCGGGCGCTGGCGCGTTCGATGGGCAGGTCGGCGGGAAGCGAGAAGATTTTACCGCGGGGAGTCATGATTTCGCGGACGGTGACGTGGTTCAGCTCGATGGCGCGGTGGATGATCTCTTCCTGGAAGGCGGGAAGCAGACCCATGCGGCGGGTCGCGGTGGCGATCAGCTTGAGCTCCTCGGGCGAGTGGACGGAGCCTTCGCCTTGCGGCGGAACCTGAAAGAGACGCAGGACGAAAGCCGCCGAAGCGCTCATCAGCCGGACCGCCGGGCGAAAGATGCGGACGATGACGTCCATGGGACCCGAGACGGCGAGGGCGATGCGCTCCGCGCGCTGAAGTGCAAGCGCTTTGGGGACCAGTTCCCCGAGCAGAAGCTCAAAATAGGTGATGGCGGCGAAGGCGATAATGACGGCGGCGGTGTGCGCGTAGAGGACGGCGTGGGGCGGGAGGACGGTGAGCAAGCCGGCGGCGAGAGCGAGCAGCATCTCGGCGACGGCGGGCTCACCCAGCCAGCCCAGGGCGAGCGCGGCCAGGGTGACGCCGAACTGCACGGCGGGGAGGAAGTCGTCGATGTTCTGCTTCAGATGCAGCGCGGTGCGGGCGCCGGGCCGGCCCAGGGCGAGCAGTTGTTGCATGCGGGTTTCGCGCACGCTGATGAGCGCGAACTCGGCAGCCACGAAGAAGCTGTTGGCCAGGATGAAGATGGCCACCATGATCGCGCGGAAAAGCATCCATTCCAGCATTCCGTGCTGAGGATAGCACTTGAGGCGCAAAGAAACGCCCGACTGGAGCGTACCAGCCGGGCGTTTCTTTGGATCAAGGCAAACTTTACGCGAGCAGCTTGACGATGGATCTGTCGATGGTGTCCTTGGGAACGTAGCCGACGATCTGCTCGGCGACCTTGCCGCCCTTGAAGAGCAGCAGCGCGGGGATGCCGCGAATGCCGTAGCGCATGGGCGTGGCGGTGTTGGCGTCCACATCCATTTTCATCACTTTCAGCCTGCCGTTATAGTGCGAGGCGACTTCGTCGACCACGGGCGCGAGGGCGCGGCACGGGCCGCACCATGCGGCCCAGAAATCCACCAGGACCGGCGTCTCGGATTGCAGTACTTCCTTCTCAAACTCGGCGTCGTTCACCGCGGTCACAAACTGTCCTGCCATTTCGTACTCCTCCCGCTACTGTGCCAGGAGGCAAGTAGGCGTTCCATATCTCTCTTCATAATAGATGCGCGAGGGGTGTGGGGGGTACAAATCGCGGGAACGCCGGAAAGGTTCCAAAACGGTAACGCCCGCTGCCCGGCTTTTTGACGGGTCAGCGGGCGGCGTAGCAGCCCTCCCCAGAACTGCACACGCGCTCATCTTATGGAAAGGTTCTGCGCAAAGTAAAGGGAATTTTGTGGTGACTAAAGTAAGCGCCTGCTGGGTGGCAGGCGATCTTCCTGGATTAGATGAGCCGGATATTGAACCACTTAGCCCGAACAGGATTGCTGCGCGCCCGGGGCGATGGCCGTCGCGATGATTTCGAGCGACGGGTCGGCCGCGGCGTGGCGGATTCGAGCGGCAACCGCGTCCGCGGCTTCTTGCTCGATCACCAGCAACACCGCCGGGCCGGCGCCGCTAAGTGCAACACCCAGAACGCCCTCCTCTCCGGCCAGCGGGAGCAAGCCGGGCAGCAGCGGGCAGGCCTCCATGCGATAGGGCTGGTGCAGGCGGTCCTGCATGGCGACGCGGAGCAGGTCGCCGCGGCCAAGCGCGAAGGCGGAGACCAGCAACGCGGTGCGCTGGAGGTTCGCGACCACGTCGGCGCGGCTGTATTGGGCAGGCAGAAGCGCGCGGGCCTTCTCGGTGGCCAGGCTGGCCGAAGGGAGGGCCAGAAGCAGCTTCCAGGGGGTCTTCTCGCCGCAGGTGGCGGCCATCACCCAGTCTCCACCGGAGTCGGCAACTACTGTAGAAACCGTTAGATATCCCAGCGCACAAGCGGCGACGTTATCGGGGTGGCCCTCCCGGCGGCAGGCCTCCTCCATGCACTCTTGCCGGTCCCAGCCGAGCCCGCCGAAGTGGTTGGCCAGGTAGACTCCGGCCAGCAGGGCGGCAGCACTGGAGCCGAATCCCATGCTAAGCGGGATTTCGTTGTGGATGCGCAGATCGAGAGGGGTTACGGCGTGGCCGGCACGCTCGAGCAGGTCGCGGTAGGTCTCGAAGATCAGGTTGTTGGAGGTGCGGGCGCAGCGGTCGGCGTCCCGGCCTGTTGCCTGAATGGTTAACAGTTGGGCGTCCGGCGCCGGTGCCGCTTCAGCCTCGACGGTGAGGGTGAGGGCCATGGCGAGACCAACGGAATCGAAGCCGGGGCCGAGGTTGGCGGAGGTGGCAGGCAGAACCAGCCGGATGGCGCCGGAGTGCTGGATTTGCGGTAGATTCTGGCCCGGTTCCTGGTCCGCGTTCTGGCTCATACGGGAATCCCAGGGGCGACGGGCTCGGAGGCGTTGGCGGCGGCCATTCGCTCTTCCAGTGCGCGGAGGACGACGGACTCATCGGCTTCGAGCACGATGGGGGGTTTGCGGAGCGATTCGTGGCGGGCGCGCTCGGACGCAGTGGCGGAGGCGAGTTCGGACGCGTTCAGCAGCTCGCCGCGGTGGTAGTCGATGGTGTACTGCGGGTCCTTGAGCGTGTGGCCGGTGAGGATGAGGACGACGCGTTCGCCGGGCGAGACGCGGCCCTGCACGACCAGCTTCTTGAGGCCGGCGAGGGTGACGGCGGAGGCAGGTTCGCAGCCTACGCCCTCGGCGCCGATCTCGGCTTTGGCGAGGGCGATCTCCTGCTCGCTGGCCTGCTCGCACCAGCCGCCCATCTGCTCGATGACGCGGGCGGCCTTGCGCCAGCTGGCGGGGTTGCCGATGCGGATGGCGGTGGCGCGGGTCTCGGCCTTGACCGGTTTCATCTCGCGGTTGGAGTCCGAGAACCAGCGATAGAGCGGGTTGGCGCCCTGGGCCTGGATGATGCTGATCTTGGGCACGCGCGGGATGAGGCCGATGTGCTTCATCTCCTGGAAGCCTTTGCCGAGCGCGGAAGAGTTGGCGAGATTGCCGCCGGGGACGACGATGTGCTCGGGGACCTGCCACTCCATCTGCTCGACGATCTCCATCGCGGGGGTCTTCTGCCCTTCCAGGCGATAGGGGTTGACGGAGTTGAGCAGGTAAATGGGGAAGCGGCGAACCAGCGAGAGCAGCAGGCGGACGCAGCCGTCGAAGTCGGTCTTGAGCTGGACGGTCATGGCGCCGTAGTCCATGGACTGCGAGAGCTTGCCCCAGGCGATTTTGCCCTCGGGGATGAAGACGATGGAGCGCAGCCCGGCGCGCGCGGCGTAGGCGGCCATGGCGGCGGAGGTGTTGCCGGTGGAGGCGCAGGCGACCCACTTGAAGCCGCGTTCGACCGCGACGGACATCGCGGCGGTCATGCCGGTGTCCTTGAAGGAGCCGGTGGGGTTCATGCCCTGGTGTTTGGCGAGCAGCCAGTCGACGCCGGCGATTTCGGCGCAGCGAGGCATCTCGTAGAGCGGAGTGTTGCCCTCGCGCAGAGTGACGATGTTGTTGTAGTTCTCAAGGATCGGGAGCAGGTCGCGGAAGCGCCAGACGCCGCTCTGATCGATGGCCATGGTGGAGGTGCGAAGCTCCTGCCAGCGATAGCGGAGGGCGCCGGGATTGGGCAGGCGCACGTCGGGCACGGGAGGGGCTGAGGCCGGGCTGGAGGCTTTTGCCCCGGGACTCCAGGGATAGATCACCTCGTACAGGCCATTGCACTCGGGGCAGCGAAAGTCGCTGCTGCCGGCGTCCGCGGCGATCCGCGCGCCGCAGTCTGTGCATCGAAGTTGATGGGTCGTGCTCATTGCGCCTACCTTTAGCCTATTGTATGCGGTGGAATATGACGAAGGCGAAGCAGTGTAAATCGCCGATGAATCTTGCGGTGGCGCTGGTGTTCCTGTTGGGGGCGCTTCCCTGCTGCCGCGCACAAGGCGCGCCGCGCGTGGTGCATGTGCTGGCCGCAGCGGACCTGCAACCGGTGCTGCCGGCGCTGGCCGAAGCGTTTGAGCATGCCAGCGGGATCAAGCTGGTGATGAGCTTTGGATCGTCGGCTACGCTGGCGACGCAGATATTGAACGGCGACCCGGCCGATTTGTTTCTGGCGGCGGATGCGAGCTTTCCGGAGAAGATTGTTGCTGCAGGATTGGCAGATTCGTCCGTGCCGATCCCCTATGCGCGCGGGACGCTGGTGCTGTGGGCGCGCAAGGACTCGCCGCTGCAGCCGCTGACGCAGAATACGCTGCGCGACGGCAAGTTCGCGTCGCTGGCGATTGCCAATCCGGACCATGCGCCGTACGGGAGGGCCGCGGTGGCGGCGCTGACCTCGATGAAGCTGTACGACCCGCTGAAGCCGAAGATTGTGCAGGCGGAGAACATTGCGCAGGCGGCGCAGTTCGTCGAGTCGGGCAATGCGCAACTGGGGTTGATCTCGCTGACCTCGGCGACGACGCCGCACATGCAGGAGATTGGGGCGTTCGTGCGGATACCGCGGGAGGCTTATCCGGAGATTCGGCAGTGCGCGGTGGTGATGAAGAAGTCGCAGCATGCGGCCGACGCGCATGCGTTCCTGGACTGGCTGCTGTCCGCGGCGGTGCAGCAGGGCCTGCCCAAGTATGGGCTCGATCCGGTGCGGGAGAAGCCGTAGTCCGCACCTGCTGTCGGTCCACAATTGGCTTTCTTGATATCAATATGGCGTAACTGATATCATTTGCCTGGAGGTGGATTATGCCGGCGGTCACGATCCGAAATTTGTCGCCAGAGACTCATCGCGCCCTCAAACGGCGTGCGCGGCTTCACGGCAGCAGCACTGAGGGAGAAATCCGATCGATTCTGGAAGAGGCAGTCCGTCCGCGCGTCAAGATTGGCTCGGAACTGGTCGAATTCGGAAGAAGGACCTTGGGGAACGACCTGAACATTGTCCGCGATTCGCGGCCCACAGAACCCGCGGTGTTCGATTGATCATTCTCGATACCAATGTGATATCGGAGCCGATGAAGCTCCGAGGCGAGCCCGCTGTCCAGGCCTGGCTCGACCGTCAGGAAGCCGAGACTTTGTACATAACGGCTACCAGCCTCTCCGAATTGCTCGTCGGCATCGAACTTGTCCCCACGGGGAAGCGACGGGCCAATCTGGCTCGATCGCTCACCAGGCTATTGGAAAAGCTGTTCGGCCCACGAATTCTGCCGTTCGATCGGCGGGCAGCAATCGCTTATGCGTCGGTGATAGCGCGCACCCGGGCGGCTGGGTACACAATTTCGGTGGCGGACGCACAAATAGCGGCAATTGCACAGGTGACCGGTTTCACCGTAGCAACCAGGGACATCGATCCGTTCGCGGCCGCCAGGACGCCTATCGTCAATCCATGGACGGACTGACGGCAGACACGTTTGGGTGAGCAACAACTTCGTTCAAAAGCTCTCCTGGCGCCCGCGGGAGAGACTCCCGATACACTTAGAACGACATGGATACGCAAGCCCTATGGCTGACGCTGCGCCTGGCGCTGACGACGACCGCGCTGCTGCTGCTGATCGCGCTACCGCTGGCGTGGTGGATCGCCAGCGGTGCAGGCGCGGCGCGAGCGCTGACGCAGGCGGTGGTGGCGCTGCCGCTGGTGCTTCCGCCGACCGTGCTGGGATTCTACCTGCTGGTGGCGCTGGGTCCGCTGACGGCGCCGGGGCGGTTGATTATCCGGCTGCTGGGGCATCCGCTGGCGTTTTCTTTCTCCGGGCTGGTGGTGGGGTCGGTGCTGTACAGTTTGCCGTTTGCGGTGCAGCCGCTGGTGGCGGGCTTCCGCGCGGTGGATACGGCGCTGCTGGAGGCCGCGGCAACGCTGGGCGCTTCGCCGCTGCGGACGTTCACGACGATTACGCTGCCGCTGGCGAAGCCGTCCTTGGTGACGGCGGCGGTGCTGACCTTTACCCACACCGTGGGCGAGTTCGGCGTGGTGCTGATGCTGGGGGGAAATATTCCGGGAGCAACGCGGACGCTGTCGATTGCGCTGTACGACCAGGTGCAGGACTTCAACTATGCCGCGGCCAACCGAACGGCAGGGCTGCTGCTGGCGTTCAGCCTGGCAACGCTGATTGTCATCTACTGGCGCGGCGCGGAACGGAGGCCACTGCTTGGCTGACCTCGTTCAATCCGCGCAGCCGGGGATTTTCACCTCGTATCCGCACCAGGACCACCTGAGCGTCGAATTGCGTCATCGCCTGGGAGCCCTTGAGATCGATGTGGACTTCAGACTTACGAAACCGTGGACGATTCTATTTGGGCCGTCGGGCTCCGGGAAGACGACAATCCTGCGCGCGATTGCTGGTTTGCTGCGCCCCGACTTCGCGCGCATCGTGAACCATCGCAGGCCAGTCTCTTCTACGAAGGAGGGTTTCGCATTTGTCGCCACGGACGTGGGAGTTTGGCGTCCTGCTCACAAACGAGGCGCAGCTCTCGCAGCGCAGCGACCGGCGCTCTTTCCGCACCTTACCGTGATCGAGAACATGACTTACGGCTATCGAGGCGGTGGAAGTGGAGAGGAGCAGGAATACGTGGACAGACTTACTGCGACTTTGCCTGCACTCTTCCAGATAGAACATGTACTGGGCAAGCGGCCCGCAGAGTTGTCCGGCGGCGAAGCCCAGCGGGTAAGTCTTGCCCGCGCTGCGATGGCAGGCCGCAAGCGGATACTGCTGCTGGATGAACCGTTCACGGGCCTGGAACTTCCTTTGCGGGACTTACTGATCTCCAACTTCTTCGCGTGGCAGAGCAAGTACGGGACGCCGGTTTTGTCCGTGACCCACGATGTGGCGGAGGCGTTTCAGCTGGGCGCGGAGGTGATTAAGCTGGCCGAGGGCAAGGTGGTGGAGCAGGGGCCGGTGGAGGCGGTGCTGGCGGATGAGCGAGCGCGGCTGCTGACTCAGCTAAATAGACCCACATCTCAGAATCGAGATGTGGGGCACCCGATTTAGTGGCGGGGATTCGTCGACGGGAAGCCGAGCGTAACGGGCTCCTGTTCCAGGCGGATTGCGGTGCGGGCGTGGACGCGGTCGAGGATGGCATCGCGGAGGGCGAGGATCTCAGATGCAGTGGCGCCGCCGCGGTTGACGATGGCGAGGACGTGCCTGGTGGAGAGGCCGGCGCGGCCGAGCGCGAAACCTTTGTGGAAGCCGGCGAGCTCGATCAGCCAGGCGGCGGAGAGCTTGACCAGTTCGTCGGCGGGTGCAACCCAGGAGCCAGGCGGGAATTGGGGGACCTCGTCGACGCGGCAGCCGGCGATGACGGCGAGGCGTGAGACGATGGCGGCGGGGACGATGGGGTTCTTGAAGAAGGAGCCGGCGCTGCGGGAGTTTTCCGCCAACATCCCCTTGGCCGCACGGATCGCCCGAACCGCGTCGTAAACCTCGCTCAGCGTAGGTGTTTCTCCCGCCGCAAGCCGCTCCGCAAAGTAGCGCCCAAGATCCGCGTACTTCAGTGTTGGCGCGCCACCCACCCGAAGCCGATAGCTCACCGCAGTTACGATGTACCGCCCCTGCGCTGTCGAATTGAAGATGCTTCGCCGATATCCAAAGCCACACGCTTCGCGGTCGAGTTCAACGAAAGCACTGTCGGTGAGATCGTACGCACGCACCCGCACAATCGTCTCTGCGACCTCCTGCCCATAGGCGCCTATGTTCTGCACCGGCGTTCCGCCGACCGAGCCGGGGATGCCGGCGAGGCACTCGATGCCGGCACAGTTCTTTTCGACGGCGAGTTGCACGACGGAGTCCCAGTTGGCGCCGGCGTTGGAGACGATGCTGGCAAAGCCGTTGGACTCCTCGGTCCAGACGGAGCCGGTGGCGGCCACGTGAATGACCACGCCGGGAAAGCCGCTGTCGCTGACCAGAAGATTGCTGCCGCCGCCGAGGATGAAGAACGGGACCCCCTGGGCGCGGGCAAAGCGGACCGCAGTGAGCAGGTCGTCCTCGGAGGCTGCTTCCACCAACCAGCGGGCAGGGCCTCCGACGCCGAGCGTGGTGTATGGGGCCAGCGGAACATTTTCGAGAACCGTCACGCCCTCTAGAGTATTCCGAAGGCGGCGGCGGCGGGGTGAGCAATGCGGGACGATGGGATGTTGCGACCAGTGAACCTTGGCGGTATGCAAGTGGCACGCCGCCGCCTGGACCCGTACAATCGGGATAGGAGCAGCAGTCGGAGCGCGGCTTCACGAGGAGAACCCCATGTACCCAGAGATCATGCTTATCCCCATGCGCGAGGAGCTGACGCGTGCAGGCCTGAAGGAGACGCGCACCGCCGCCGAAGTGGACGCGGCGTTGGCTGAGCCGGGCACCACCATGCTGGTGGTGAACTCGGTGTGCGGATGCGCCGCCGGCAAGATGCGCCCCGCGGTGCGGCTGGCGATGCAACACGGCACCACGCCGAACCACGCGGTTACCGTGTTTGCGGGGCAGGACCGCGAGGCCACGGAGAAGGCGCGCAGCTACTTTGCGGGGCATCCGCCAAGCTCGCCGGCGATTGCGATCCTGCGCGACGGCCAGCTGGTGTATCTGATGCAGCGCTCGGCCATCGAGACGTCGACGGCGCCGGCGATTGCGCAGGAGCTGACGCGCGCATTCGACGCCTATTGCGCTACGACCACGGTGTAGAGTCCGGCGACGGATTTCGGGATAACCCCACATTTGCAGCCGGTGCATCGGCGCGGTGTGGGGTTTTTCGTTGCTGGGGCGAGGGAGCGGATTCCAGTCCCTGCCCTTCCCTTTCAGTTGGCTGCCCGCTCATTCAAAACCTGATTTGCGCCGATGAATCGAGCAGGCCATGGCGAGCAATCACTTTATCTCCGCAGAGCGGTTTCAACCGGCGATCGATTCTCCGCATCAGGAACTGCCGGGCGGCCCGGTGCTGCTGGGCGAGAGCGCGGCGGTGCGGCGGCTGCGCTCGCAGATCCGGCGCATCGCTCCGTACTTCCGCAGCGCGCTGATTTGCGGCGAGCCGGGTGCGGGAAAAGAGCTGGTGGCGCGTTGCCTGCACGCGGGGTCGCCGGGCGGCGATGGCCCTTTCATCGTGGCCCAGGCGGCTGTGCTCGCCGAGCCCCTCGCGCACGGCGAGGCGCGCTCGGCCGCCATGCGGTCCGCCCAGTCGCTGCTTGAATCGGCCCACGGCGGAACCCTCTGCCTGAAGGGCGTTGGCGAGCTGTCGTTTGGGCAGCAGGCCGGGGTGTCCCGGTTCCTGCGCGCGTGCGAGCAACTGCGTGGCGCAACTCCCGGCACCGGCCGCGTCCCCAGCGAACGGGCCAGCTCGCGGGCGCGAATCGTTGCGGTATCCGATCGCGACCTGCGCACGCTCGCGGCCATTGGACAGTTCCGGCAGGACCTGTATACGCACCTTTCCGCGGTAGAGATCCTGGTGCCGCCGCTGCGCCAGCGCGCGGAGGATATTCCGGCCATATGCGAGTGGCTGCTGTGGCGGCTCGCGCAACAGACCCGGCAAAGCCCCAAGCTGCTGGCCGAGGCCACTCTTTTGCACTTGCAGAAGGCCCTGTGGCCGAATAATCTTCGCGAACTGGAACGCGTCGTGTGCCAGGCGGCTGCGCTCGCTGAAGCAGCTTCGATCGAACCGCGCCACCTGCTCACGGTGGTGGAACCGGGATTCGGCGGCCTGGCCGCGGCCTCCGCGGTGAAGTCGGAGCGGTTGAGCGAGGTCATCCAGCGCCACGTCCTGGACGTCCTCGGGCGATGCGGCGGGAACAAGCTGCGCACGGCGGAGGCGCTGGGCATCAGCCGCTCGACGTTGTACCGGATGCTGGGCGCCGCGTCCGAGCCGCCATCGCCGCACTCGCACTGACCGGCTCAAGAATCTTTTGCGCAACCTCGATACACTCGGAAGAGCGAGTTATGCGAGGTCATTCGGTTCCATGAATAAATTCTCCGTCGTCTTCCTGATGTGCATGGCAGTCCAGGTTCCGCTGCGGGCGCAGTTGCGCGCGCAGACTCTGCCGGCTCCCAGCGCGGCCGTGCCTGCGCAGAGCGTGCAGGAGGACATTGCCACGCGTTCGCGCGAGCTGAACAACCTGTTCAACGACATCTGGCAGGACAAGCTGAGGCATGATCCGGAGTACGCGACCTACCTCGGCGACAAGCGCTACGACGCGGAGCTGACCGACTACTCGCCCAGCGCGATCAACGACGCGCTCGCGCGCGGACGCGGTTACATTGACCGCCTTTCCGCCATCGACAGCAACGGGCTGCCGCAGCAGCAGCAGCTCTCCGCCGAGTTGATGCTGCGCTCGCTGGTCGAAGACCAGGAAGGCGCGCCGTTCAAAGAGTGGGAGATGCCGGTGAACCAGTACAACGGCATCCAGCTTGACCTGGCGCAGTTGCCGCAGCACACCTCGTTCGATACGGCCGACGATTACGACAACTACATTGCGCGGCTGGGCAAGGTCCCGCACGCGTTCTCGCAGATTATGACGAACATGCAGACCGGCGCCGACGACCAGCGCACGCCGCCCAAGTATCTGATGGAGCAGGTGCTGGCGCAGGCGCAGGGGATCGCGGCGCAGAAACCGGCCGACAGCCCGTTCGCGCTGCCGCTGAAGATGTTTCCCGCGTCGATTCCGGCCGCCGACCAGAAACGCATTACCGAGGATGTGCTGAACGCGATTGCCACGCAGGTGCTGCCGTCGTACCAGCACTTCGCGAAATTTCTCTCCGGCGCGTACATTCCCAACTGCCGCAAGCAGCCGGGTATCTGGGCGCTGCCGGACGGCGACGCGTACTATGCCTTCCTGGTGCGCCAGAGCACGACGCTGGACAAGACGCCGGCGGAGATCCACCAGATCGGCCTGGACGAGGTGAAGCGCGACGAGGCGGAGATGCTCGGCATCGTGCACCAGCTTGGCTTCGCCGACCTGAAGACCTTCGCGGCTGCGCTGAAGGCGAATCCGAAGCAGCATCCGGCGTCCGCCGACGCGCTGGTGGCGGCATTCAAGGAGCACATCGCGCAGATGGAGCCACGGCTGCCGCAACTGTTCGGGACGCTGCCCAAGGCGAAGCTGGAGGTGGTGGCGATGCCCGACTACATGGCCCCGAACCAGGCCGCGGCCTTCTACGATCAGGGCACCCCGGACGGCAAGCGGCCCGGCAAGGTGGACGTGAATACCTACCACTGGGCCGATCGTTCGCTGGCGGACGTGGAGGCGATCTCGTACCACGAGGGCATTCCCGGCCACCACCTGCAGATCTCGATTGGGCAGGAGCTGACCGGGCTGCCGCCGTTTCGCCAGCAGAGCTACTACACCGCATACACCGAGGGATGGGCGCTCTACTCCGAACGGCTGGGCAAGGAGATTGGCTTTTACCAGGACCCCTACTCGGATTTTGGCAGGCTGGAGGCCGATACCTGGCGGGCGATCCGGCTGGTGGTGGATACGGGCGTCCACTCGCAGCACTGGACGCGCCAGCAGATGGTGGACTACTTCCACTCGCACTCCGCGATGGACGACACCAGCATCCAGGAGGAGGTGGACCGTTACATCGGGTGGCCGGCGCAGGCGCTCGGCTACAAGATGGGGCAGTTGAAGATCCTGGAACTGCGCGAGCGCGCCAAGACGGCGCTGGGGCCGAAGTTCGACCTCAAGGCCTTCCACGACGTGGTCCTGGACTCCGGCGCGCTGCCGCTGGATGTGCTGGAGAAACACGTGGATGCGTGGATCGCGGCGCAGAAAGCGCAGTGACCGGCAGCTAGCGCTTGTCGTCGAGTTCGAGCAAATGCCGGGCTTCTGCCAGCGGAAGGATGGTTCCGTCCACGCTCAGTTCGTACTCGCCCGCGTTCTCGGGCACGGGGATGACGGTTTCCACGGTGTGGCCGCGCTTGCGCAGGACCTGCACCAGGAGATCGATGTCGACCATAGGTTGCCTCCGAGTCAGGGAGATTTGGCCAGACTTACTTCTTTGCCAACCCACGCACGTAGATGACCAGGTTCCAGATATCGTCGTCTTTGGCGCGATCGCCTTCGCCGGGCATCTTGCCTTTGCCGTTCTTGATCAGATAAAAGAGCTCTCCGTCCGGCATACCCTTCAAAGAGTCCGGATCGGTCAGGTCCTTCATAGTCAGATGCATATCTTCGACCAGGTCGCCTTTGCCGTTGCCGTTTGCGCCGTGACACATGGCGCAGTCGATTCCGAACATCATCTTGGCGTGGGCCTGGGACTCTTGCGTGGGCTTGACCGGGTTGGTCAAGGTCGCGGCATCGGCCGGCATGGGCTTGTCGGCAGCAGGAGGTTCCTGGGGCAGGAGCGCAAACAGCAGCGCGGCAGGAAGGACGATCAGGAGTTTCAGCACAAATGCCTCCAGTAATGTCGAGCGAATCTTATGCCTTCCGCAGAGCAATGGGAAGCACGATCCTCGACACGGTTAAACTCTGCTCCCAAAACAGCTTTCAGGCAGTGTCCTGCGTCACCTATTCGGAGTGCGCGCGCACACTGGCGGGAACCATCACGCGATGCGCCCGGTCACCGTGCCCCGATGCTTCAACGCTAGTGTTTCGCGCTTGCGGGATACGCGATCTGCAGCTCGCTGTAGACGTTGCTGTTCCCAACCGGGACGGAACCAGACCAGTACACACCGGCGCCGCCGAAGGGGTTGGGGGTAATCGTGCCTTCCAGCGACAGCGTCTCGTGGTCCACGGTATTGGAGCCTTTCGCGGTGAATTTGTCGCCCACGACTGAGAGCGTGATGGTCGTGTTCGGCTTGAAGACGCCGGTCAGTTGCTGCCGATCGTTCAACGGCGTGCCCACGCCGTTCTCGATCCGGTAGAGCTGGAACATGCACTTCTCGGCGGATTGAATCGTCCGCCAGTAGCGCAACGCGTAGCCGGTCCTGGTGCGCGGGTCGTACTTGATGAAGATATCGGCGCGCTGGGCGCGGGGATCGTCGTCGGCGGGCGAGCCGGCGATGCCAAAGCCCTGGCCGGCGGTCTTCTCCGGCGACATCACCACCTTCACCGTCATGTCGCCCACCGGCCCGTCGTTGACGTAGATCAGCGAGGCGTGCGGGTTGGGCGCACGCGCAGGAGCTGCGGCGGGTGCGGCGCCTCCCGCACGGGCCGCTGCACCTGCTCCTGCTCCCGCACCTGCACCACCGCCAAATCCGCCGCCCGGGCCACCGCCTGCGCCCGGCGGGTTGCTGACGCGCAGGCCGTAGCCGTTGACCAGCGTGTCGCCGGTGACGGAGGTCCAGGTGCCGACGACGGTCCACTCGCCGTTGACGATCGACGGGTCGGTCGCTTCGACGAAGTTGCGGAAGTCGGGATTGACGTTGGCCGAAGGCACCTCAGCCGCGGTTATCGGCTTCGCGGCGATGGCCCGAGTCTCCGGGCCGGGGTCGCTGATGTTGTGCTTGGGCCGGATGCCGACCTCAAGATACTTGCCCACGTCGCCGGGGGTGAGCGTGTACGTGCGCAGCGGCAGATCGCCGCGGCTGACCGCGACCTTGAGCGGGCTGGTGCATGCCGCATCGTCGCACTGCGACCAGGCGATCTGCGACTGGTCTGAAAGGTCCGGGCGGCCGCCGAGGTTCAGCAGGTAGCGCACGCTGACCTTGCCCGCCAGCGGCGCGCCGATCGCCGGCTGCTTCACGAATGTAGGCGGATCGATGTACTTCGGCTCCACGTAGACGAAGGCCTGCACGTAGAAGCCGTTGGCCGCGGTCGCCCGCACCGGCACCCACTCCGCGCGGCTGGTGGAGTTGTTGCCGGTCACGGTGACGCTGTTGCCGGTGGTCGCGCTCAGCGAGACCAGCTTCGACGCGGCCGACCAGGTGATCTTGGTATCGCGCGCCCGCAGCGGCGAGATGCTGGCAGTCAGCGTCGCGCCTTCGTCTCCGGTGCGGATGGACGGCGCCGCCGAGCGGCTGACAAACGGTCCCGCGCCGGGGATGGCATCGGCGGGCGAGCGGCCGGTCATCGCCATGCGGAAGACATCGCTGCCGTCAGCCTCATACTTGGCGCGGACGTGGGCGGGGTCCCAGTCGTCGGCCGGGCCGTTGACGGGCGCGCGCAGCAGGTTCCATGGGTTAAAGGCCTTCGCCTCCTCCGCGGTCAGCTCGCGCGAGAGCGTGTACGTCGCAGGGCCCTTGATCTTGTCCCGGATGCGCATCGGCTTTCCGCTGGCGTCCTTGACGTGGTAGGTCAGCGAAAAAAGGTTCTGGTGCACGGGCAGGACGTCCCATGCCATCCATGTCACCGGCGAGTGCGGCGTATCCACCGGCATGGTGCAGTCGATCAGCGTGTCCGGGCTGCCGAAGCCCTTGTAGAACTCGAGGCCCCTCGCGGCCTTGAAGACGGTGTTGATGAAGGTGAGCCCCGAGGCCGACATCACGCCGTTGCCGGTCGGGAAGTAAATCTCCGAGTCGTTGACGACGCCCACCTGGCCGCCGCCCAGGAAGTCGTCCGTTCCCTCGATGAATACGTTGGTGAAGTAGGAGCGCGTGGTGCGGATGAAGGTGGTGTCCAGCCGGCTGAGAAACGCGACGTGCGAGTAGACGTGGCGGTCGCCCTGCATCTGGATGGCTACGGCCTGGGTGATCACCGGCGAGCGCATCTTCAGGTTCTTCGAGGGGTCGCCGGGATACTCGTAGTCGAGATTGGAGTAGTCGACTACGGTGAGGTTCATCATGGTGAAGCCGTCGGCGCTAATGTCGAAGATGTAGCCGTTGTTGTTGGCGCCTTCCTTGTTGCCGCGGTTGTCGGCCAGCACCACCTTGCGGCGGTCATCGGTCAGGCCCAGGATGGTGATGTTGTTCTTGGTCACAGAGAGGCTGTAGGGCGCGTCCGGCCCCACGTGCATCAGGTACACATCCGGCTTGATGCCGATGACGGTAGGATGGTCGGGCGTGCCGGCGGGCGCCGCAGCGTAGGCAGCCTCGAGCGTCCTGAACTTCTTCGCGGCCGGATCGTCCTGCGCGAGGCTCGAGTCCACCAGATAGTCGTAGACATAGTTCGTGGTATCGAACTTGACGCCGGTGTAGCCGTTGAAGGGCGCGCCGTCGCGCAGATTGTCCTGCGCCTGTGCCCGCGGCGCAAAGGCCGTGGCCATCATCAGGAAGGCCGCGGCCATAATCAAAACAACTGCTGCGATGCCCAGACCCTGCACGCGTAGCTTCATGTCGATCTCCTTGCGATTTCGGGCAGATTCCAGCACCCGAGAGCAAGACGGAGGGGTTTTTCTGCCCGAAGAGTGGTCATACCACTGCGCAGAAACATTAGGGATGGCGACACAGTCCTGTCAACTACGCACGTTTCCGGGTAGTGGTGAAGTTTGAATCTCAGCCCTACTGTGGCCTCTCCCAATCTTTGGGATCATCAAACAGAGTCGGTGATTCTGGATAGACGGGCGCGATTTGATCGAGCTGCTTATGGAAGGCGTCGTAGTCCGTATGCAGTTTCATCAGCCCGACGACCATTCCAAGATGGAGGAGCAGTTCTGGTTTGCCGACCTCGTCGCTTGTCCACTGAAACAGCTTATTGCTCGGCCTCCCTCGATCTTCCCGTCTCTCTTTCAGCGCCTTGAGTAGTCCAGGAGCGATCCGGCGCCAGACGACGTCATTCGTCAGATGCCCGAAATACTGCGGCAACCTCATATCCGGACGGAGCTGCACACCCTTCAAGCGACAAAGATGCTTGAAATAGTCGCCGGGAAAAGTACGAACCCAACGCCTCAAACTGTCGGCCAGAAGCTTCTTTAGATACTCTTCAAGATCACGCCTCGGCCGGTCATACTGGTAACCAGTCGCTTCGTCAACAAGGGCAATGATGCCGACACTGGCGAAGCCTCGAATCAGGATCATCGCGCGCTCAGCGATGTGCCCCTGCATTCGAGGGATTAGAGCCTTGGCTTTCTCGGCATCAAGAAATACGCCGCAAATCGTTGGTAATAACTCAGCCCGATAACCGAATGCCCGAATCCCGCTCAAGGTCTTGAATTCAAGCTGGCTCGACGTTACCGTTAATTCTTCTGGAATGAATGGTTTAAGGTTCTTCGCGGTGAGAAATGCGGGCAGATTGACATCAGCATCATAATACTGACGTCCTTTGGCTTGTCTGGCCCTCCCCAAGGCGACCATCACCCCGCTTTGCGTCAAGACACGGGTTCCGTCTTCAAGCACGGCACATGGAATCTCCATGTCTCCAATGGTCAGAATTCCCTCGTGTGTGGCTTGCGGAATTGTCTTTCCAGGCTTATCCCACCGGGCGTGTGCCGCCTCTCTGGCAATTGCGCTTCTGTCCTCTTTCGACAGCTTATTGGCCCTAGCCTTACCACCCAAAGACTGAATATCGGTCGATTCATCCATTTGGCACCTCACGAACTGCGTACTTGCAAAGCAAGCATACAGCAAGCACTCCTAGCAAGCAAGAGCTATTTTCTTGATATGCTTGCTTGCACGCACCTGAGTTCCAGATGTGACCGTCTTTTGCTAAAGCCTCATTCAAGCTGCACCGCTGCCCCGGCCGGGCGATCCAATCCGCCGGGTGCGATTGGTCCTTCCGGAGGAGCAGTTGCGGAGCAACCCGCAAGAGCCACTCTGGTAGCCTGTTTGGATGAGCACTGACACGCACGAACTACCGGTCCTTGCCACTGGATTGCCCAATCTGCGCGTTGCCATCCTGGGCGCGGGCAAGATGGGCGGCATCCTGCTCCAGGCCTTTCTCAACAACAATCTTCTGTTGCCCAGCCAGATCGTCGCGACGGTGCAGCATCCCGAGCGCGCCGAGGCGCTTTCGCTGCAATTTGGCGTAGAGGTGGGCACCGGCAACCTGGCCGCGGCGCAGGCTGCCGACGTGATCCTGCTCGGCGTCAAGCCCACCCAGGTGCCGGCGGTGGTGGCGGAGATTGCCCCGGCGCTGACGCCGGCCAAGCTGCTGGTCTCCTTCGCCGCATCGGTGGGGACGCGCTCCATCGAGGACGCGGCCGGGTGCGACCTGGGGGTGGTCCGCGCGATGCCCAACACGCCGGCCATGCTGTCCGCGGGTATGACGGCGCTGTGCCCCGGCCGGTTCGTCGCGGCCGAGCAGATGGCCATTGCCCAGCAGATCTTCCAGACCGTGGGACGCACGGTGGTGGTCGACGAGAAGCACATGGACGCGGTGACCGGGCTCTCCGGTTCGGGGCCGGCATTTCTCTACATCATCATCGAGGCGCTGGCCGAGGCCGGGGTCAACGTGGGGCTGCCGCGCGATGTGGCTACATTGCTGGCGGCGCAGACGGCGTACGGCTCGGCGCGCATGGTGCTGGAGACGGGTTACCATCCGGCGCTGCTGAAGGACGCCGTGACCACGCCGGCGGGATGCACCGTCGACGGCATTCTGGAACTCGAAGAGGGTGGGCTGCGGGTGACGCTGATCAAAGCCGTGAAGCGCGCGACCCAACGGGCGAAGGAGCTTGCCGCAGGGTGAGGCAAGCGCTCAGGATTCCGCAGCTCGCGATGTTGCTTTGCTGCCCCGGCTGAAGGGCGCGAGAGTGTCCGAGGTCACTGTTTTCGCGGGTAAAGTTGCGGTATAGTGGTCGGTTGCAGGATGGAACCTTATTAAACTGAAACATGGCGGATCTGTCATGGAAAACGAAACGAAACAGAAGTGGACTAGATTTCTTCGATGGTTCCCGAGGATACTTCTAATTACATATGCCTTTGTAGAGCTGTTTTTCCCCTTGGATCAATTCTCTAACACCGGCATTGGCATTTTGTGGAACAGACTTCCAGCATTTGTCGTCCTGACTATCGTAGCCGCGACCTGGAAACATTTGGATTGGGCGCCAAGAATATTCGTCATGATATTTATCCCATTCTTGATGCTGTTCTCACTCGATGTCTTTTCGGAACATTTGGGTTTTTGGGGAACTGTCCTCGGACTGTTCATGCACAACATCCCAGCGATGATTTTGCTGGCCGCGTTGATTCTTGTCTGGAAACGCGAGCTGGCCGGAACAGTGATTTTTTGTTTAGCTGGCGTGGCCCTTTTCTATCTGTCGATACTAGGCCACGCTCCGGCTTCGATGACTCTGCATGCGAAGACGACTGTATTCTTGGGGTTGGTTGCCCCGCCGACCATAATAGGCCTTTTGTTTTTCTGCAATTGGGCGAGGGGAAAAACGGCAACTTCATGATCTCGGGTCAAGATGGAAAGAGGCCGTCATGCTTGTCCCCGTCTCGGTCTCCTAGCGCGACAATCCGTCTTATTATTCTCGTGGACCAGACCGCGCTGCCGAGGATCATCGCGACAATCAATAATTGGAGAGTCCAGAGGGAGGAGATACGAGTTGAAAAGGAGAAGCCGGTTAAAGCCTGCGAGATGATGAAGGGATGGGAGTGGGCCCCATGATGAATGGAATGAAGGTTTTAGTAATTGCAACGTGTTTCTCTGTCGTCACTTCGGCCGCTATGGCCCAGGAGATCGTCCATGCTTTGTCGGGAACGGTGGAATCGGTCAACCCGAAGATCAAGATGACTGAAATCAGCACGGACAACGGCACCTCGGGTCATTTCGAATGGCTGAAGAAGACGGGCACTGAGATCAACTTCGACAAAAACGTCCGCGCCGATGCGGTGGACGCGGACAAGTTCACGGACAAGGGGGCCCACGTAATTGTCTACTTCGTTGGCGACGGCCAGGTGCGGACGATCGTTGCGGTGCGCGATCTCGGCGCCGGCCCACTGGAGAAGACGAGCGGGACCGTCGTGAAGCTGAACCGGCATGACCGTCTGCTGACCATTAAGACCAGTGCGGGAGCTGAGGAGTCGTTCCGCATCGATCCGAAGACCGTGGCGGACACAGCGAACGGCGTAGCGGAAGACTTCAAGTACGACTTCTCCAAGGGAGATTCCGTGCTGGTGACGGCCGCGCCCTCGAACGGTGGCGAGACCGCGCTGCTGATCGCGCCGGCGATGTGATGGGTGCCGAAGCCGCATAGAATCGAGCTATAGAATCGAGCTATAAAATCGAACCATGCCCCTGAATTTCGCAAACCCGGCTACGCACCATCGCCTGTTGCCGCGTTTTGCCTGGTTTGCCGTCTTCTATAACGTGCTGGTCATCCTGTGGGGAGCGCTGGTGCGCGCCAGCGGGTCGGGTGCGGGATGCGGCAACCGCTGGCCGCTGTGCAACGGCCAGGTGATTCCGGTTTCGCCCGGCTTCCACACCATCATCGAGTTCGCCCACCGGCAGATGACGGTCGGCTCCACGCTGATCGTCGTCGCGCTGCTGGTCTTCGCCTTCCGCGCGACCGTGAAAGGCCATGCCGCGCGCTGGTTCGCGATTGCGTCGATGGTCCTGCTGCTGAACGAGGCGTTCCTCGGTGCGCTGCTGGTGAAGCTGGGCTACGTCACCGGCAACCAGTCCGCTGGGCGTATGGTGGTGCTCTCGATCCACCTGAGCAACACACTGCTGCTGGTTGCGGCCCTGACGCTGACCGCGCGCTTCCTGGCGACCGGGTTGCGCTGGGCCCGACTCGATCGGGCGCCGGGCTTCGGCTGGGCGGTCGCGGGACTGGCGGCGACCATCGGCGTCGGTGTCAGCGGATCGATGGCGGCGCTGGGCGACACGCTCTTCCCTGCCGCATCGCTGCGGGCCGCCTACGTGCAGGACTTCGGGGCCGGCGCACCGTGGCTGCTGCGGCTGCGGCTGGTGCATCCGGTCAGCGCGCTGCTTGCCGCTCTGTTTGTGATCTGGCTGATCGGTCGCTCCCGCCAGGCGGACCCACACCGCCTTCCCGAGCAGGAGCCCAGCCGGACCTTCCTCGCGCGCCTGGTGGTGCTTCTGCTGGTTCTGCAATTCGTGCTCGGGATCGCGGACGTGCTCCTGTTGGCTCCAGCCTGGATGCAGTTGGTTCACCTGTTGGGAGCGGATCTCTACTGGGTGGCGCTGGTGCTGCTGGCGGCGGAGACAGTCTGGCCGGACGCGGCGATTGCAGCCTCGCCCGCAGCCGCGCCCCAGCCGGTGACGGCCACAGCCGCGTAGTTTCTAGTGCCCTTCAGGCTTGCCCGCCAGCGCGTCGCCTGCGTTTTCCGTTCGATGGGCCGCCGTCTTCGTGCCACGCGCCGTCTTGTGATACACCCTCTTCGTGCCTCGCTTGGTCGTGTGGTAGACCTTTCTGCTCGTCTGGGCGGTCGCGTGGCCCGTATCGACCGCCGCAGCCTTGGTGTCGTGACCAGCGTCTTTCATATCTTGACCGGAGTTCTGCCCCAGAGCAGCGCCACATCCCAGCCCGAGGCCAAGCCCCGCAGCAAGCAAAATCCGCGTCATCTCAATCGTTTTCATCGCCCATGCCTCCGCCTCGTTCCATGCAGGCTCTACATGAGTAGATTCCCCATCTTCCCCGCGAGATGTACGAGCGTCACAAATCCCTCTGCCGCGTCGAATGGCAACTGCGCGTCGAAGTGCGTATATTTCTCTACGTCCGACAAAACGATTTACCGACTCCACAGCCCGGCCGGAACACTGGCAATTCCTCCGGCAGAATGGAAGCATGAACCCGATGCATTTTGTCCCGATCCCCGCCATACTGATGTTCGCCGGCACCCAGTTGACCCACCTCGCGCCGATCGACATCGCCATCCTGCTGCTCTACTTCGTGATGGTGGTCTTCATCGGCTTCTACGTGAAGGGGTCGACCAATACCAGCGAGCAGTTCTTCCTGGCCGGCCGCGAGATGACCGCATGGATCGCCGGGCTGAGCTTCGTCTCCGCCAACCTGGGTTCGCTGGAGTTGATGGGATGGGCGGGCGCGGCCTACCAGTACGGCATTCTGGCGACGCACTGGTACTGGATCGGCGCGATTCCCGCAATGCTCTTCCTGGGCATCGTGATGATGCCCTTCTACTACATCTCCAAGACGCACTCGGTCCCGGGTTATCTGCAACTGCGTTTCGGCGAGGGCGCGCGCGGACTCTCCGGCGTCTGCTTCGCCTTCATGACCATCCTCATGAGCGGCGTCAACATGTACGCCATGGCTGCCGTCATGCAGGTCGTTCTGGGCTGGAACATCTACTTCTCCATGTGGGTCGGCGCCGCAACCGTCGCGATTTACGTGATGCTTGGCGGCCTGCGCTCAGCCATCATCAACGAGGTGCTGCAGTTCGTCCTCATCTGGGCGGGCGCCATGCTGATCCCCATCCTCGGCCTGATCGAGGCGGGTGGCTGGACCAACCTCAAGGCCCAGATCGCCCAACGTATGGGCGCCGAGTACACCCACCTCTGGTCCACCACCGGCAGCTTCAGCGCAAACCCCATGGGCGTGCATTGGACTGGCATCGTCTTCGGCCTCGGCTTCGTCATCTCGTTCGGCTACTGGACCACCGACTTCCTGGTCGTCCAGCGCGTACTCTCCGCCAACAGCCTGCGGTCTGCACGGCTGGCGCCGATCATCGGCTCGGCATTCAAGATGTTCGTGCCTTTCTTTGTCATCCTGCCCGGCCTGCTCGCGCTGGTGCTGCTCAAGGATTCCTCCGGCCATCTCATCCAGCTCTATCCCGCCGACTCCGACATGGTCCTCCGCCACGGCGCGCACAACTTCAACGAGGTGCTGCCGCTGATGATGGTGCGCTATCTCGGGCCGGGACTGCTGGGCCTGGGCATCACCGCGCTCATCGCGGGCTTCATGTCCGGAATGGCGGGCAACATCAGCGCCTTCTCCACCGTCTGGACCTACGACATCTACGGCGCCTACATCAACAAGAAGGCCTCCGACTCACACTACGTCCTCATGGGCCGCTGGTCCACCATCCTCGGCATGGCGGTCTCGGTCGGCACCGCCTATCTTGTCATGCACGCGGCCAGCATCATGGACTATGTGCAGGCTCTCTTCAGCTTCTTCATCGCGCCGCTCTTCGGCACCGTCATTCTGGGCATGTTGTGGAAGCGCGCCAGCAAGGCCGGCGGCTTCTGGGGCCTGCTTGCCGGCACCGTCGCCTCCATCGCCATGTTCCTCTACACCGGCACCGGATCGGCAGCGCACAAAGCCAACGCGCTCGCCCATATCGCGCTCTCGCGCGACGCGCAGCCGATGGCCGAGAACCTCTACCGCGCGGCGTGGTCGTGGCTCATCTGCGTCTTGGTCACGGTCGTGGTCAGCTACATGACCAAGGCGAAGTCCGAGGCGGAACTGACCGGCTTGGTTTACGGTTCCACCGTCATCCCGCACGACGGGTCCAGAAACATCTTCGAAAAGCCAATCTTCTGGGCGATCGTAGTCGCCATCGTTCTGTTTATCCTCAACCTCTGGCTCTGGTAGCCCCAAACAGTCGTCATTCTGAGCGAAGCTCAGAATCTCCGTATTTGCTTTTTGCTTGCCGTTCTGAACGCACTTCGTACTTCGCACCCCAAGGAGCCGCCCATGTCCGAACCGCATCCCCACCACATCGATCCCAGCACCGAGCAGGCGCTCTCCATCTGGTTCTTCGTCGGCATACTGATGCTGGGCTGCGGTGTGATCATCTTCGGCCAGGGCATCTACGAGTTCTGGCACCCGGGCACGACCGTGCTCGCCAACCTGCACCCGGCCTTCTGGTGGGGAATGGTGATAACGATCTTCGGCGGGTTCTACACTATTCACTTCCGGCCGGGCAAAGGGTAAAAAGGTAAAGGCTCAACACCGGTTGTCACCGGTCGACGAACGGGTTTGGACCTCACTTTGAGACGGGATCGACGTCCTTGTCTGGGGTTAGGGCGGAATCCGTTCTTTCATCCGTGAATCGGTGTCATCGGTGACAATCGGTGTTGGGCCTTTCTCCAACCGACCACGCAACCAATCAACACGCAACAGACCAAGGAGTTCAAAGCAATGTCACGACCAATGACCATGGGAGTTCTCGTAGGCAATCGCGGCTTCTTCCCCTCGCACCTCGCCACCAGCGGACGGCTCGAAATTATCGCCGCGCTCGAAGCCGCCGGCATCAAGCCGATCGTGCTGCACCCGGACGTCACCGCCCACGGCGCGGTGGAATCTTACGAGGACGCAAAAAAGTGTGCCGCGCTGTTCAAGGCGCACGCGGCGGAGATCGACGGCCTGATCATTACGCTGCCGAACTTCGGCGAAGAGCGCGGGCTGGCGGATGCCATTCGCCTGGCCGATCTGCGCGTGCCGGTGTTGATCCAGGCAACGCCGGACTCGCCCGGCAAGATGTCCATCGCCTTCCGCCGCGACTCGTTCTGCGGCAAGATGTCCATCTCGAACAACCTGAAGCAGTATGGAATTCCCTACTCGCTGACGACGCTGCACACCGAGGCGCCGGACTCGGCGGAGTTCAAGGCCGACCTGGCGTGGTTCGCGGCGGTGTGCCGCATGGTACGTGGGCTGAAGAACGTCCGCCTGGGTGCAATCGGCGCGCGGCCCACGGCGTTCAACACCGTCCGCTACTCGGAGAAGCTGCTGGAGCGCTCCGGCATCACCGTCGAAACGCTTGACCTGAGCGAGGTGATGGGCCGCATCGGGCGCATGGCCGACAATGACGACGCGGCGCAGGCCAAGCTCGCCGCCATCAGGAAGTACATCCCCGTCGGTCAGACACCCGAAGCCGCGCTGCTGAAGATGGCCAAGCTGGGCGCCGTCATCGACCACTGGATGAAGGCCAGCGAACTCACCGTCTCCGCCGTCCAGTGCTGGACCTCGATTGAAGAGTACCTGGGCATCGTTCCCTGCACCGTGATGTCGATGATGAGCGAGAACCTGATCCCGTCGGCGTGCGAGGTCGACGTGCTGGGCACGCTGAGCATGTACGCCCTCACGCTGGCAAGCGAGACCCCCTCCGCGCTGCTGGACTGGAACAACAACTACGGCGAGGACCCCAACAAAGCGGTCTGCTTCCACTGCTCGAATCTCCCAAAACATTTCTTCAAAGAGGGAGTGAAGATGGACTACCAGCTCATCATCGCGGGCACGGTAGGCAAGGAGAACACCCACGGCACGCTGGACGGCACCGTGAAGGCCGGGGCGATGAGCTTTGCGCGCTTCTCCACCGACGACTTCGGCGGCACCATCCGCGGCTACGTTGGCGAAGGCGCGTTCACCAACGATCCGCTGAACACCTTTGGCGGCGCCGGCGTGGTCGAGATTCCCAACATGCAGTCGCTGCTCCGCTACATCTGCGAGAACGGCTTCGAACACCACGTCGCCGCGAACTTCTCCACTACAGCCGCGCCGGTATATGAGGCGGCAACAAAATACCTGAACTGGCCGATGCACTGGCACAAGTAGACCCAGCGCTACGACGGAGGGAGCAGGTGCCTTCACAGGTCTAACGTCTTTGTCATTCGGAGGGAGCAGGGGGCTTCAGCCCCCTGAATAAGGCCAATCGAACCAAGGGGCTTTAGCCCCGGGCCTTCGTCCCCTGCATGTGAAGAGGCATGGGATCGAACGGACCACGACCCGCCGAGCTGAAGGGATACGCCTGCGCCGTCGTTACAAGTCCTCGACGAACGGGATTTTCCTCGATGTACCGCACACAGCTTACGAACTTCTCTTCGCTCAGGATCTGGCTCTCGTTGAAGCTGCGCATCCACACATCGTGTTTGCTCTTCAAGCGGAACGAAAATCCGCCCTTAATGAACTGCATCGCCTTTTCCAGCGAAACATCCGGAGCGGGCGTGATCAGCGCATGGAAGTGCTCCGGCATGATGACGAATGCGTGCAAGAGGAACTTCCCCTGGCTGCAATAGTCGAGCAGGGTTCGCTCCAACAACGCCGCCGTGTCCGTGACCTGAAAGAGGCTGCGGCGTTCGGCCGTCACAGCCGTCACCATGTAGGTGCGTGTTTCCTGGGGCGCAAACGGCATCTGAGCAGCATATACGAGATGCCCGTGGCTAAAGCCACTTTATTCTCAGGCCGCATTCAGGGGCCTGAAGGCCCCTGCTCCCTCCGTCATCTGACCCGCATTCTGAAAAGGGAAGGCAATTTCGCAACAGACGTGAACCCATCAAGCGAGGTCGACGAATTGTCAGCCATCTAGACGAATTGTCAGCCATCTAACTGCTGCGTAAGTTGGATAATCTCACCCACTGCCCTGGAGCACGCTGATATCGCCAGAATGCCCACCCGTTGCATGCCCGCTGAATCACTGCTCTCCCGGCTGCTGATGGAGAGGTGTATTTACGATTCCTGTACCTAACGATGCCGTTCTTCTGCACGAACGCTCGATACGTCGTTCCCTTGTAAACAGTCTTCAGTTGAAGGCTCTTACCGGTGCGCTGGACGTATTCTGCTAAAAGGCTATCCACTGTATTTCGGGTCTGCTTAGATTGTTTAGGAGCTTCTTTTGCATAGATCGAAACTCCCTGTTAGAGGTGTCTTGCATACAATACCATCACATCAATCAACTCTATGATGATTCTCGATTGGTGCGGGTAAACCACGTCACTCACTGTGGGGACGTCGCTCTCATCTCCCTCTCGCCCCCGCCAGTTGTCCCATCTCGCAGTCGCCGCGTAGACTGGTTGCCCAACACCGCCGCAACCAACTCTCAAGGGTGAAATCATGAACCTCCGTCCGCTCACGCTGCTCTGCGCATTCCTACTGCTGGCCGCCGCACTGCCCGCCCAGGCCCCGCCCACACCCGCAGCCGCGCCAACGGCCGCCCAGCCGGGAGCGGCTGCAGCGCAGCCTCCGCGCAGGGTTCCGGAGGGGCCGTACAAGGAGGTGATCCCGCCGTCGCCCGGCGACCTGACGGTGTGGCCGCGCGGTGCGTCGCCGCAGGAGATCGGCAAGGCGCTGGCCGAGCATTTTATTAATGACCAGGCAACCCGCTTCTCCGGTTACCCGATGGTCTGCACCTGGTACGGCGCGCTCACCTTTGCCGAGATCACGCACGACGACGCGCTCCGCGACCGCCTGGTCGCGCGCTTCACTCCCATGCTGCCCGGCGGCGCCGAAAACCGCACCAACCAGCGCCACCACGTCGACGACTCCATCGTCGGCGTCGTCCCCTTGCAGATCGCCATCCAGACCAAGGACCTGCCCACCTACGACCCGCGCTATCTCCAGTACGGACTCTCGTGGGCCGACCGGCAGTGGGGGCCGCTCGCACCCGGCACGCCGCCCGAGTTGCCGCAGGATGTGCATGACGCCCTGGTGAAGGACGGTCTCTCGCCCGAGACGCGCCTGTGGGTGGACGACATGTACATGCTGACCATGCTGCAGCTCGAGGCCTACCGTGCGACCGGTGACCGCAAGTATCTCGATCGCGATGCGCACGAGATGGTCGTCTATCTCGACCGGCTGCAGCAGCCCAACGGCCTCTTCTTCCACGCGCCCGATGTGAAGTACTTCTGGGGCCGCGGCGACGGCTGGTTCGCCGCCGGCATGGCCGAGATGCTGCGCACCTTGGCCGCCGACCATCCCGACCGCCCGCGCATCATGGCCGGCTACAAGCTGATGATGGCCGCGCTGCTGAAGTATCAGGGCGCGGACGGCATGTGGCGCGAGCTGATCGACCACCCCGAGGCGTGGCCGGAGAGTTCCAGTTCGGCGATGTTCAGCTTCGCGCTGATCACCGGCGTGAAGCACGGCTGGCTGGACGCGGCCGCCTACGCCCCTGCCGCCCGCCGCGGTTGGATCGCCGTGGCCGGCTACGTCGATCAGAACCACGACGTCACCCAGGTCTGCACCGGTACCGGCAAGCTGGACAACATGCAGTACTACCTGGACCGCAAGCGCGAGACGGGAAACCTGCACGGCCAGGCGCCGGTAATTTGGGCCGCGAACGCCCTGCTGCGCGACCAGAGATGATGTGTCGTCCGGCAAAAACAGGTGTGACACGCGTCACATCCCCGACCGCCATCCGGAGGTATGTTTTCTGAATCGGGCTACGTAGAGTTGTATATGCCCACTGTCTTGCCGCCTTCTCCTAGAGGCGGCACGGCTTTTTAACCCGCAAACCCCATTTGGCCCGGTGCTGAGTCAGTTCGACGTCCGCGGCAATCGATGCCATTTTAGAGGAAGTTCGACAATAGGTGCCGAACCAGCGAGTCAAAAAGCGTCGCTCAGAGGAGGTCGCGCCGGATACTTCTGGATCGTTGAAACAGATACGGCGGCAAAAACCCGATTCGACAGCGGAGCCCCCGAAGGTGTATTGCTTCGTAGCCGGGAAGATCGGGAATGGAGACCCCGGCACAAGGGAGTTATTCGTGAATTCAATTCTTAGATATGCAGCAATCTGCTGCCTTGCAGCATCCACCGTCACACCTGCTTTTGCGCAGAACTCCGGCGCGGACACCTACAAAACCAAGTGCGCCATGTGCCACGGCGCAGATGGCTTGGGCACTACCCCGGCCGGCAAGGCCCTGAAAGCTGCATCCTTCAAGGACCCGGCGATCGTCAAGACTCCGGACTCTCAACTATTTGCCGCCATCAAAAATGGCAAGAACAAGATGCCCGCTTATACAGGCAAGCTTACCGATGATCAAATCAAGTCAGCCATCGCATATATCCACACCTTGCAGTAGTCGTGCTACGCAAAGAAAGAAATGAGACGGCCTCACTCATCGGCGGCGCGCTGGCTAGCGCGTCGCCCCTTTTCAATTGATTGTGGCCTGTGGCCCGGACGAATCATGTCCGGTCTTCAGAAGACTAGGTCGCCGTAACCTTATGGTCTGTGATCTAAATCACAGACTATACCCGGCGCAATCTTCCATCATTTCTCCTACGTAGTGCTGGAGGGAGATTTCTGTCATGGAAATGTTCTTGACGATTTTGGGCGTGAGCGTATTCATATTTGGACTGGGAATTGCGGCGGTTAGGTTTCAGCCGTCGATGCGTTTGGAATCGTCAGATTCGGCACTCGAAACCGAGCGCGCTCGGGTCAACGCAGTCGCCCCAACCCTGGTGTCTTCGAAGCACGCCGCAGTAAAGCCGGTTGCCCTCCCCCGACAGATACCGATTGAGCTGCTATTGCTGCAAATCGAAAACCATGTCCGTCTGGAGCAGGCCGCTGCGGAGTCGTTTCTGGAATTCCCCACCCACGCTCTCTTGTATAGCAAGACAACTTCGCCGTTTGTGAATTGAGGAGGGTGGTTGATGCCGTATGAATTGCTCAATGGTCTCTCGCCCGCCGAGGTCGAGCAGATTCTGGAGCTTGGCAGCAGGCTGATCGTCCCCAGTGGGACCCTGCTGTTCCGTCTGGGAGACCCCGCCGATCGCCTGTTCCTGACCGAACGTGGCCGCATCAGGCTTACCCTGCCCATGCATCTCCGAGGTAAAGAAGAGAATGTTCTCGCGGAGGAAAGATCTCCCGGTCAGACGGTGGGCTGGTCGGCCCTGATTCCGCCCTACCGCTTCACCCTCAGCGCCGCCGCATCGCTCGATACAGAAGTGATCGCCCTGCCGCAGAAAGCCTTGCGCGAGTATATGGCTGCCCGGCCGGCAGTCGGCTGCAAGATCGCCTTGAATCTGGCTGTCGTCATTGGTCATCGTCTGCAACTTTTCCAAACCATGTGGCTGCGAGAGATGGAGCGCACCGTGCAAGCGCGTTCCGCTTGATCCGTGCCGGGAATCAGCCCGTGTGGCTTATGTTTTAGTTGGTAGTTGCAGCAGGAGGTGTAGTGCATGAGCGCCGACGAGAGTTCAAACCCGGGATCGACGCGTCGTCGCGTGATTGAGTACTTCCTTGGCGGCGGTGCGATCGCCACGTTTGCTTCCTTCCTCTATCCCCTGCTGCGCTATGTAATACCTCCGCCCGTCGCAGACCTCGGCGTGAACGAAGTGGTAGCTGGTAAGGTGGGGGACCTGAAGCCGAATTCCGGGGCAATTTTCCGATTTGGCAGTAGCCCCGGCCTGCTCATATTGACCAGCGACGGCACCTATCAAGCGCTCTCCGCTACCTGCACCCACCTCGGCTGCACCGTGCAGTATCGCGGCGATTTGCACGAGGTCTGGTGTCCCTGCCACAACGGCATCTACGGCATCGACGGCCGGAATATCTCAGGCCCGCCGCCAAAACCACTTACAGCCTATGATGTCCACCTGCGCGGCGACGAGATTGTCGTCACCCTCAAGCGGGAGGCCTGACCATGATCTCCGCTATCTATCGCTGGCTTGATGAACGGCTTCATCTGGACGACCTAATCGCCCCATTTCGCCACAAGACCGTCCCCGTTCACCGCCTGACGTACTGGTATTTCTTCGGCGGCATCACCCTTTTTCTCTTCGGGGTTCAGGTGATCACCGGCGTATTGCTTCTCTTGTATTACAATGCCGGCGCCAATGAGGCTTTCGAGAGCGTGCAGTACATCATGACCAAGGTGCGCTATGGCTGGTTGATCCGCTCCATCCATTCATGGTCAGCCAACCTCATGATTCTTACTGCTTTTGCGCATATGTTCAGCGTGTTGTTCCTGAAGGCCTACCGCAAACCCAGGGAGCTGACATGGGTCAGCGGCATGCTTCTTCTGTTCCTGGTCATGGGATTTGGTTTCAGCGGCTATCTGCTGCCATGGAACACGCTGGCCTTCTTCGCCACCAAGGTTGGGACCGCCATGGTCGGACAGATCCCGATTGTTGGCCAACCCATGATGATCTTTCTGCGTGGCGGCCCCCAGGTGACCGGCGCCACGCTGATCCGGTTCTTCGGCTTCCACGTCGCTGTTCTGCCCGGACTGGTAGGCATCCTGATCCTGGTGCATCTGTTTCTGGTGCAGCGCCTTGGTATGAGCGTCCCACCCAAAATCGAAGCTGAGTGGGTTGAAAATCCCTCGGCAAAACGCGAGATGAAGTTCTTTCCCAACTTCATGCTGCGAGAAATGATGGCGTGGTACGTGGCGATTGGCGTGCTGGGTGCTCTGGCGGCAATCTTTCCATGGAACCTCGGTGTCAAAGCAGACCCGTTTGGCTCTGCACCGGCCGGCATCAAGCCGGAGTGGTACTTCCTCTTCATGTTCCAGACGCTCAAGCTCATTCCCTCCAAAGTGTGGTTCGTCGACGGCGAGGTCCTGGGTGTGCTTGGTTGCGGCCTGGTCGCGTTGTTGTGGCTTCTGCTTCCATTTTTTGAGAGTGAGCAGCCCTCACGCCCAAAGAGGTGGATCACCGGGCTGGGAATCTTTGCTCTTATGTACGTGACGGGTATGAGTATTTATGGTTACCTTGCTAAATAAGTTCCGGCTGTCGCGCGCAGCCCGTACTATCGGGCTGGCCGGGTACATCGTGCTCGGAGCGTGCCTGGGGTATGGGCAAACTACCAACTCCTGTCTGGATTGTCACTCCGCTATGCCGGACCCGCTGGGCGTTACCCAGGAGAAGTTCAGCCAGGACATCCACTCGCAAAAAGGCCTGACTTGCACCAGTTGCCACGGAGGCGACGCAAGCAGCTACGACCCGACCGTATCCATGGGCGCCAAGGCCGGGTTCAAGGGCAAGATCGATCGCAAGCAGGTGCCGCAGTTATGCGCGAGCTGCCACTCCAATCCGACCTACATGAAGCAGTTCAATCCCGGTCTTCGCACCGACCAGTTGGACCAGTATCACACCAGCATGCATGGCAAGCGCCTGGCCTCGGGAGACACCAAAGTTGCCGTCTGCATCGACTGCCATAGCGTCCACGATATTCGGCCGCCCAGCGATCCCCGTTCCACCGTCAACCCGGTCAACATTGCGAGCACATGCTCGCGCTGTCATTCCGACGCGGCGTACATGAAGCCGTACGGCATTCCTACCGATCAGTTCGCAAACTACAAAACCAGCGTGCACTATCAGGCGATGATGGTGAATGGCGATCTGAGCGCGCCTACCTGCACAACCTGCCACGGAAACCATGGCGCGACGCCGCCGGGGGTGGACAAGGTGCAGAATGTTTGCGCCAACTGCCACGTCTTCCAGGCCCAGATGTATGACAAGAGTACGCACTTCAAGGCGTTTCAATCGCTAGGTCTTCCAGGATGCGTTGTCTGCCACTCCAATCATGCCATTCACCTGCCATCGGACGCCATGCTTGGCACCGGCCCCCAAGGCGTCTGCATGCGGTGCCATCAACCCGGTGACCAATGTGATCAAGCAAGGGTAAAAATTCAGAGCGGATTGATGCAATTGGACGGGGCCATCAAGCAGGCCGATATAGGTCTTTCTGTTGCCGAGGCTTCCGGCATGGATGTGAGCGAGGCCCGACTGGCACAGACCCAGGCCAGGGACGAGCTGATCAAAGCGCGCGTCACCATCCACACCTACCAGGAGGCCCTGGTGGACCAGGATGTCCAGGCCGGCCTAAAGATCGCTGCCAAAGATCAGCAGGCCGGCAAGGACGCTATGGTCGAACGCAACCAACGTCGTATCGGACTTGGGATATGCTTCCTTGCCATTGGCATTATGCTCGCTGGACTTTGGCTGTATATCAGGAAGCTAGAACGCTAAATCCTCAACTTCAAGAGCGATGCTTGCAGAATTATGCCGAAGCGTGACCATTCCGAGCGCAAGTGGACCCGTTTGCAGCGAGTTTGAAACAGACAAACGGTCCCGCGTGTAGGTAGTTGAAACCACGCGGCAAAGGATGTCGCCCGGAAGGTCCCGTAAAAGTCCGGTTTCTATGAGCAGGTCACTGATGTCAAGTGGTTTTTGTTTTTGTCTTTTCCTTCATAGCGTCTTTGCCTTTGTTGTTGTTCGTTGTGGTTGTTCCGCGTTGTTGCCTCTCCACCGTGTTT
>Ga0224555_1000798_pt1 | contig 48092 bp, 35 predicted proteins | sample 714S23034metaG_FD_180687 | JGI IMG/M metagenome (GOLD analysis project Ga0224555, IMG submission 180687) | Peat soil microbial communities from Stordalen Mire, Sweden - 717 S2 30-34 | ecosystem: Environmental > Terrestrial > Soil > Wetlands > Peat | place: Sweden: Norrbotten County, Stordalen...
GATCCACGGAGCCCGCTCTTAAATGGCGCAGCGTATCGCTGATCTGCATCTCGGCGCCGATGTCCACGCCCTTCAAAATGCCGCCTTTCTGCAGCATCGGCCCGGAGAAGAAAATGGGAGTGTAGAGCGCCGGCCCCGCCGCGGTGACGTGCGGCACTTGCCGGATCATGGCCGCCAGCGCTTCCCAGTTCTCGATGCCGTTGCGCGGCTCCTTCTCCTGCACGTTGATGTGCGCCATGGCGCCCAGCAGGTTGCGCTGCAGCGTATCGCGGAAGCCGTTGTTAATGGCCAGCGCCACCACCAGCGCCATCACCCCCGCGGCCACGCCCAAAACCGAGATGGCCGTGATCACGGAGATCACCGCCTCCTTGCGGCGCGCCTTCAAATAGCGCCGCGCCACGAACAGCTCGAAGGATGTAACCACCGCTCAGCGCCCGTCCAATTCCCGCAGCCGGGCTACCAGGTCGATCGAGCCCTCCGGACGCAGTAGTGGAAACAGGATCACGTCGCGGATCGACCGCGACCCGGTCAGAATCATGGTCAGGCGATCGATGCCGATGCCTTCGCCGCCCGCCGGCGGCATGCCATAGCTCAGCGCCCGCACGTAGTCCTCGTCCATCTGGTGCGCTTCTTCGTCGCCGCGCTCGCGCATCCCCAGTTGCATGTCGAAGCGCCGCCGCTGCTCCTGCGGATCGTTCAACTCCGTGTAGCCGTTGGCCACCTCCATCCCCGCCATGTAAATCTCGAAACGCTCCACGAAGGCCGGATCGTCGGGCTTCTTCTTCGAAAGCGGCGAAGTCTCCACCGGATAGTCGTAGATGATGGTGGGCTGAATCAGTTGATCCTCCACCACTCGCTCGAAGATGTCCGCCAGCGCCTCGCCGGGTGTGACCTTCCCGGAGTTGCCCAGCAGCCATTCGGGGTCGCGCACCTGCTCGGCCGTGGGCCGCCCGTCGCCCCGCCAGAATTCCACGATCGCGTCGCGCATCGTAAATCGCTGCAGGCTCCCGAAGTTCAGCTTGTTCCCCAGGTACTCCACTTCCACGCCGCCGGTCGCGTCGCGCGCCACCTGCGCAAACAGCTCCGCGGAAAGATCGATCATGCCCCGGTAGTCGGTGTACGCCTGGTAGAACTCCAGCATGGTGAACTCCGGGTTGTGCTGCGTGGACAGACCCTCGTTGCGGAAGTTGCGATTGATCTCGTAGACCCGCTCCAACCCGCCCACCAGCAGCCGCTTCAGGTACAGTTCCGGCGCGATCCGCAGGTACAGGTCGATGTCCAGCGTGTTGTGATGCGTGACGAACGGACGCGCCGCCGCCCCGCCATACAGCGGCTGCATCATGGGCGTTTCCACTTCCACGAAGTCGTGGCTTTCCAGTTGGCGGCGCAGCGAAGAGATTATGCGGCTGCGCGTCAGGAAGACCTTGCGCACTTCCGGGTTCGCGATCAGATCCAGGTAGCGCTGCCGGTAGCGCGTCTCCACATCTTCCAGGCCGTGCCACTTCTCCGGCATCGAGAGCAGCGTTTTCGCCAGGTATTCCAGGTGCTCCACGTGCACGCTCAACTCGCCCGTGCGCGTTCGGAACAGGTAGCCTTCCACTCCAATGATGTCGCCCACGTCGATCAACTGGTAGATGGCGAAATCGCGCTCGGGGATGGCGTCCTTCTTCACGTAGATTTGCAACCGCTCGCCCGCCTGCGCCAGGTGCGCGAACCCGGCCTTGCCCATGCGGCGCAAGGTTTGCACTCGTCCGGCGATGCGCACGCGCACCGGGCTGGCAAGTTCTTCCGCGGTCTTCGCGGCATACTCGGCCAGGATGGCGGGGATCGTGTGGCTGAATTCGAAACGCTGGCCGTAAGGCCGGAAACCTAGCGCCTCGATCTCGCGAATCCGCTCCAGGCGTTGCTCCAACAGCTCGTCTTCCAGGGACAAATCGTTCTCCTAAGGGAATTTAGGTATTATAAGTCTTCCTTGACCCGATCAATCTCCATTATCATTCCAGCCTACAACGAAGAGAAGCGCTTGCCCGCCACGCTGCGCCTGATAATCGCCTATCTGCGGCGCGGCGGCTGGCCGTTCGCCGAGATTATAGTGGTGGACGATGGGTCCACCGATGGCACCGTGCAGGTGGCCGAGCAGGCCCGCGCCGAGTTCCCGGACCTGCGCGTGCTCCGTAATCCGGGCAATCGCGGCAAGGGCTACGCTGTCCGCCACGGCATGCTGGAGTGCCGCGGCGAATGGGCGCTTTACAGCGATGCCGACCTTTCCACCCCCATCGAAGAACTGGACACGCTGTGCCAGGCCATCGAGCGGGATGGCGCCCAGGTGGCCGTGGGATCGCGCGCGCTCGACCGCCGCCTGATCGGCGTGCACCAATCGTTTTTCCGCGAAAACATCGGGCGCGTTTTCAACCTGTTGATGCGCCTGGCGACCGGCCTGCCGTTCCACGATACCCAGTGCGGCTTCAAGCTGTTCGAAACCCGCGCCGCCCGCGAGATCTTCCGGCGCCAGTTGCGCGACGGCCTCGGCTTCGACGTAGAGGTGCTCTTCATCGGCCGCCGCCTCGGCTACCGCGAAGTCGAAGTGCCGGTCGAGTGGAACGACGTCCCCGGCACCAAGGTCAGCGCCTGGCGCGGCCTGCTCGGGTTCCTCGATCCCTGGCTGGTGCGATGGAACTCGATCCGAGGCCGCTACGCCTGAAGCGCTCAGTGGGGGGCGGGCTTTAGCCCGCGCGGAGCTTTAGCCCCGCACCTGCGCCTGCCGCCTCAAGATAACCCTGGCGAAAGCAGTCGAAAATCCGGGCGACTGAGTCTGCATTTTCTTCGTAGCTCGCAGTCTCGATCATGTGGCTGACGAGCAAATCGACCTGAGTGTTGGAGTTCAACAGGTTCACGATCTGTCTGGCTGCGGCGGAATCGGCTATGCGCGCGACCTCCCGTCCGAGGAGGCGGGCGCCGGCCAGCGTCAGATCGTAGTCAACACTCTCCAGAAGGTCAAGTTCCCGGTCGAATATGCGTTCCTCATTCCCCGCGCGATCGAAGGTTGTAAGAATTTTGTAGATGTCCGCGGCGTCCTTATTGTTCTGCAAATGGCGGTCGGCCCAGGCGACCGTTTTCAAGATCGCCAGCCCGGGAAGCGATGCGACGGAGATTACCAGCCCGGGTTCCAACTCGATACGGAGCGCGGCCGCGAGGGCCACTTCGAATCCGGCAACGTTCATGACAAAGTCGCCCTCCGACGGCCAGGCGATTGTCTGCGTTTCTGAGGCGACACCGCGGAAGGGGATGAAGTCCACCGGAAGCTGAAATCCGTATTCCGGGTCCGTATACTTCAAGCGCTGCTCCTTGCTCCGCACTCGCTCAAAACGCCCGGTCGCCAGCAGTTCGTCGCGAAAGTGTTCGAATTCGGTCCAGTCGTTTACTGCGAAACCAAAATCGATATCGGCCGTCGCCCGCCCGGGCGATTGGCCCCAAAGGTTAACGAGTACGATGTCCCGTGCCGCGGCGCCAGCCAGGAAGAATGCAATGCCGAGCCGGGTTGCGGTCGCGTTCAGTTCGCGGACCGCCCGCAGGAAGTCCTCAGTGGGCGGTTTGGAGAGCCCGAAAGGCCGGCTCGATGCGTTGTTCATAGATCAAGTTGGCGGCTTCGATGTTACGGCCGTCGCGAGTTGCCAGGAGATCGGCGTATGCCAGTACCGGCGGGACCAGGTCGGGAAACTCCGGATCGGGTTCGAAGTTCCAAAAAGCGTCGAGCACCTCCAGATTGCCCGTGGGGTTCGCACGCAAACGAAGTGCGGCGACCAATCCGTTAACCGCCTTATGCGTGTAGATGGTGAAACCAGCGGGCTTGAGAAACTGCGTCAGGCGTTGCGCGGCAAGTTCCCCACTCCAGCAAGCTCCCAGGCGCTTGAGATCGGCTTGAGCCAGTTGTTCCTGTGAAGCCTCAAACCGCCTGGGATGAAGCTTGGGACGGAGCGCGATGGGATAATGTGTCACCCATTCCTCAAGAAGCCGGCGAGGGTCGAGCATCCGGCGACGCCGGCCTCCGGCCAGAATGCCACGGGCTTCGAGGTCTCGCATCACATGCGTGATCGTTCCTAATGCCGCCTCCGCATCCTGTGCGATCTCGCGATACGGAGCGTGGACCAGCTCGGGACGAGAGAGCAGCGCGAAGCTGACCTGCAGACCCGCGGCTCCGACAGCGCGAAACTTGGATTCTCCGGCATCCTTGGGACGCGGATGCCCAGTGATGTAAACGTAAAGGCCCGGAGCTTCGAGGTAGGCGTTTCCGGCCGTATCCAAAAAGGACAGATGCAGTTTGCGGCAGTGCTCAGCCGTCTGCCGGCTGATGAACGGGGCCACTAGCATGGGCAGTGCGCGATGGCCTCCTAGCTGGGCTTTGACTTGCGCGGGCGTCCGGAACCGGTCGACCGCTTTGATTTGGGCCGCAAACTGCCTATGGCCCCGGCCAGTCTGGAACTGGATCAATGCGTCTACGCCTCCATCGGCAGCGGACCGGTGCTTATCCATCGCGATCGCTGGAATGCCGGTGCTCCGCTTGAAAGCGGCCAAAGCTCTGCCAAGAATCTCCTTCGATCTAAAGTGCTCGTTCACTATTCTCAATTGTACACGTTTCGTGAACAGCGTCAATACCTGAACACACTCGCCTTCTAGCGGCGCACCGGACCAACTGGGCCGCGCACGTCGGTAAGCGCTGGTATGGGAGCCCGGCAGGCGTGTCAAATAGCCGGATGCCCTTGCGGATTCTTTCCGGGGGAAAAAGCGCTGCTACTGTGCGGATTTTGTCAATTCGTCACGCATCGCGTGCCGCTGTGTCGCCAGAGAGGCAGGCCAGACACACGTAGATCCGGCGCCCAGCAGAGCGCAGGGCCCGCCCAACCTGTTACCATAAAAATTCTTGGCGAATGCTGCGATTTGAAACCGCCGGGGAGTCGCATGGCGAGTGCCTGGTGGCCACCATCACCGGACTTCCCGCCGGAGTGCCGGTCTCTCTCGACACCGTAAATCACGAGCTTTGGCGCCGCCAGCAGGGCTACGGCCGCGGCGGACGCATGAAGATCGAACACGATCGCGCCGAGATTGTGTCCGGCGTGCGCCACTCCCAGACTATCGGCTCGCCCATCGCCATCCTCATCCGCAATTGGGACTGGCAAAACTGGGCCGAAGCCCTGCCCGTCGAGAACCCCATCGAAGACATGGATGGCGCCGAAGACAAGCGCAAGCCCGTCACCCGCCCCCGCCCCGGCCACGCCGACCTGACCGGCGCCATCAAGTACAATTTCGCCGATGCGCGCTACATTCTGGAGCGCGCCAGCGCCCGTGAAACCACAGCCCGCGTGGCCATCGGCGCTGTTGCCAAAGCCCTGCTGATCCGGTTCGGCATCGATCTCGCCAGCCACGCGATTGCCGTCGGTAGTGCGCGCCTCGAAAGGACCGCCGCATGGGAAGAAGTCGCCGCCATGCGCGCCAGGACCGAGGTCCTGCTCGGCTGCGTGGATGCCGCAACCGAACAGCGCATGAAAGATGTCGTGGACCAGGCCTATCGCACCGGCGACACCGTGGGCGGCGTGTTCGAAGTGATCGCGCACGGCGTGCCCCCCGGCCTGGGATCGCACACCACCTGGGACGCGCGCCTGGATGGCCGCCTGGCTCAGGCCGTCGTCTCCATTCAAGCCGTGAAGGGAGTCGAGCTGGGATTCGCGGCGGAGAACGCCGCCAGCTTCGGCTCCGCCGTGCAGGACACCATCCATTATGATCGCCAAGCGCGCCATTTCACTCGCGGAGCCAATCGCGCCGGCGGCCTGGAAGGCGGCATCACCAACGGCCAGGACCTGCTCGTGCGCGGATTCCTGAAGCCCATCTCCACCCTGCGCCGTCCGCTCGAATCGGTCGATCTGGTCACCCGCGAGCCGGCCCTGGCTGCCTATGAGCGCTCGGATGTGTGCGTGGTTCCCGCCGCGGGCGTGATCGCGGAGGCCATGGTGGCGCTGGTGCTGGCGCAGGCTTTCCTGGAAAAGTTCGGCGGCGATTCGCTCGGCGAAACCAAACGCAATTTTGAAGGTTATCTCACTCAGGTGCGGGATTTCTGAATTATGGTGTATCCAATCGTGAAGTACGGCGACCCGGTGCTGGAGCGCGAAGCGGACGAGGTCACCGATTTCGGCACCCCCGAACTCGAACAGTTCCTCGAAGACATGTTCGAATCCATGTACGCCGCCAAGGGCGTCGGGCTGGCCGCGCCGCAGATCGGCTTCTCTCGCAAGATCAGCGTCATCGACATTTCTAACGCGGAGAATCCGGCCGACAAGCTCGTGCTCATCAATCCGCAGATTGTGCGCATGGAGGGCAAGCAGGTAGGCGAAGAGGGCTGCCTGAGCATTCCCACATTCCGCGAGCAGGTCAAGCGCGCCAAGCGCGTCACGGTGCGCGCCCAGGACGCCAAGGGCGAGTTCTTCGAGAAGACCGGAGAAGACCTGCTGGCCCGCGCCTTTCTGCACGAAACCGACCACCTGCACGGCAAGCTGTACATCAGCCACATCAGCGCCCTGAAGCGCGATTTGATCCGCCGCAAAGTGCGCAAGCTGGTGAAAGCCGGAGAATGGGACTAATTTTCGTGGGGCAGGCTCTCAGCCTGCGGCGGCCTCTCAGGCCGCCCTCTAACCAATGCGTGTAATCTTTCTAGGTACCCCAAAGTTCGCCGTCCCCACCCTGGAGTCCCTGGTCGCCGGCCATGACGTAATCTCCGTAGTCACCCAGCCCGACCGCCCCCGTGGACGAGGCCGGCAACTCACCGCCTCTCCCGTGAAAGAAGCCGCGCTGCGCCATGTCCTCCCCATCTACCAACCCGAGCGCATCCGCCGTCCCGAAGCCGTCGCAGCCCTCGCCGCGCTCGCCCCCGACGCCATGGTGGTAGTTGGCTACGGCCAGATTATCCCGCAGTCCATAATCGATATCCCGCCGCACGGCATCATCAACGTGCATGCCTCGCTGCTGCCCAAATACCGCGGCGCCGGACCAGTGCAATGGGCCATCGCCAACGGCGAAACCCGCACCGGCGTCACCACCATGCGCATCGACGCCGGACTCGACACCGGCGACATGCTCCTGAAAGCGGAAACGGAAATCGGCCCCCAGGAAACCGCCGTGGAATTGGGAGAACGCCTCGCCGTCATGGGAGCCGCGCTGCTCGTAGAAACCCTGGCCAACATCGCCGCCATCGCACCCCAAAAGCAGGACCCCGCGCAGGCCACCTACGCGCCGCTGCTGAAGAAGGAGGACGGTCTCATCGACTGGCGTCAGCCCGCGCAGGCCATCCACAACCGCGTGCGCGGATTCCAGCCCTGGCCCGGAGCCTATACGCGCTTTCGCGGCCAGCAATTGCACATCTGGAAATCGCGCGTCACAGTGCCAGCGGCGGGCGATCCCGGCCACCTGCTGCTCCATCCGCTGCGCGCCGTCTGCAGCGAAGGCGCGCTCGAGTTGATCGAAGTCCAACTCGAAGGCCGCAACAGAATCCCCGCCGAAGCCTTCGCCAACGGCCAGCGCCTCACCGCCGGCGACATTCTGGGAGAATCGTAAAGTGGATCTGCCGCTGGGCTACCGTTACGCCGCCGCCTACGCGGGCATTCGCCAGGCCGAGAAGGACGACCTGGGTCTGATCGTCTCCGGCCTGCCCGCCGCGGCCGCCGCCGTATTCACCCAAAACCGTGTACAGGCCGCCCCGGTGAAGCTGTGCCGCCGCCATCTGGCCGCATCGCGCGGAGCGGTGGGCGCGATCGTGGTGAATGCGGGCAACGCCAACTGCGCTACCCGCACGGGCAACGCCGCCGCGCTCGCTTGCTGCCGGTCCGCCGCGCGCCTGCTGCGGCTGCCGGTCGCCCAGGTGCTTCCCGCTTCCACCGGCGTGATCGGCGTCGAACTGGATTCCAAGCTCATCGTCAACGCCCTGCCCCGCCTGGTCGCCGGCCTGCGCGAAGACGCCTTCGGCAGCGTGGCGCGCGCCATCATGACCACAGACTTGGTCCCCAAAGAGGCCTTCGCCGAGGTCAAGCTGCGGCGTGGCACGGTGCGCATCGCCGGCATGACCAAAGGCTCCGGCATGATCCAGCCGCGCATGGCCACCACGCTCGGTTTCATCCTCACCGACGCCCAGATTCCCGCCGCCATGCTGCGCCGCATGTTGCGCCGCGCCGTCGAAAGCAGCTACAACCGGCTCTCCGTCGATGGCGATACCTCCACCAACGACACCCTGCTGCTCCTCGCCAACGGCGCTTCCGGCGTGCGCCCCGACGCCAAAGAAATGGCCGCAGTCGAAGAGCGCATCACCGCCGTCGCGGAAGATCTGGCGCGCAGCATCGCGCGCGATGGCGAAGGCGCGCGCAAGCTCATCACCATCTTGATTTCGGGCGCATCCACCGATGACGCCGCCGCGCGCCTGGCCCGCTCCATCGCCAATTCGCCCCTGGTGAAAACGGCCGTGGCCGGCTCCGACCCGAACTGGGGCCGCATCCTTTCCGCCGCGGGCAACGCCGGCGTGGCGTTCGATCCACGCAAGGCCGATATCGACATGCAAGGCGTGCCGGTCTGCCGCGGCGGGCTCGCCGCGCGTTTCTCCGAAGCCGAGCTGAAGCGCAAGCTCGACGCGGCCGAGTGCGAAATCCGCTTCACCCTGCGCGGCAAAGGCAAAGGGCAAGCGCGCTTCTGGACCTGCGACTTCACCGAAGGCTACATCCGCATCAACGCCAGTTACCGGACCTGATTATGAGACGGCGAGCTTTTCTCTTGACCATGGGAGGCGCGGCGGCGGCGGGCGCAGCGCTTGCGGCCGACGCGCAGCAGCAGGTCTTCGACCTTTTCAGCAAGATCGCCTCCGCCCTCAGCGACGACGACCCCGCAATGTTCGTCGAAGCGGTCGATCCCGCGATGCCGCACTTCGACGATTTCCGGCGCGACGTCGTGGCGCTCACCGACCTGGCCACGCTCACCAACTCCATCGAGGTGCTCTCGGACACCGGCGACGACACCCATCGCGCCGAGGAACTGGACTGGTACCTGGAAATGATGAGCAAAGCCGATCCCCACCCCGTGGAGCGCCGCCGCGAAGTGGTGAAGTTCCGCCTGGAACGCAAGGGCGACAAGAGCAAGAAATGGAAAATCGTGTCCATCGACCCGCTCCACTTCTTCGCCCCGCCGAAGATCACTTGATCCCATTTTCTTGCTATACTGATACCAGTATGGAGCCACGTCACACCGGAAACGTCCTCGGCGGCCGGCAAGTCTTGGGCAAGGCGGTGACCTCTCTGCTGGAACTGAACGATGCTGTTGAGCGTGGGTTGCCCAAAGCCACGCTCCGCATTGTCGTGCAGCGCATTTTTTCCAATGCGTCGGACCAGCGCGCTATGATGCACCGCATCGTCCCTGAGGCCACGTATAAACGGCGGCGGGACCGTCTCAGCCCTGCGGAAAGCGAACGCACGGAGCGGCTAGCCCGAGTCGTCGCCATCGCCGAGGATGTCTGGCAGGATCGCGACCAGGCCCGGCGCTTTCTCACCACCCCGCACCCGGAGATCGGCGGCAAGACCCCCGTCGAAGCGGCCCTGACGGAATTAGGTGCGCGGCAGGCTGAGGAGGTCATGGCCCGCATCGTCTATGGCCTCCCCGCGTAGCCGTCCACTGCGCGCGTTCCGCATTGCCGATATGCGGCATCCCATCTTCGACGGCACTGGCGCCATGCTCCACGGCGCCCGCTGGAATTCCCCGGGCCGGCGCGTGGTCTATGCGTCTGAAACCTATGCGGGTGCGCTGCTGGAAATCCTGGTTCACGCCTCCGGAGGAGTCCCCCGGAGCCAGGGTTACGTTGAGATCGAGATCCCGGCCGGCCTGTCCATCGAAGAAATCAAGCCGGCCGATTTGCCCCGCTGGGACTCGCCGGCGTTTGAAACCGCTCGATCCTTCGGCGATCGATGGTACGATCAGCGGCGCACGCCGGTGCTAATCGTCCCCTCGGTCGTAACGCGGGTGGAGCGCAATATTCTGATGAACCAGGAACATCCCGATTTCGCCCGCATCAAGGCGAACCGGCCATCCCCGGTGCGCTGGGATAAACGCCTATGGACCTGACTCAACAAAGATCACGTGGGGCAGGCTCTCAGCCTGCGGCGGCCTCCCAGGCCGCCCGCGCAGGAGCATTGACACGCTGTGCCAATAAACATCTCCTATCCCATCAATTACTTGTCGTCCTGGCTCCGCCAACCGCAGCCGCACCTGTGATTATCTGGAATAGGAGGGTCAACACTGCTCATTTCAAAATGGCGCCAAGCCTGGAAACCGATGCAACGCGATGCAACACAAATCGTGGAAAAACGTTGCACAGCCAAGCCTGCTGGCCCCACACACAGACAAACCGGCCCCCACCACGCCACCAAACCTGTTTAACCCGTAGAATCAGTTACTTAGGGTTCGTTCGTCAAAATTCCGAGGTGACCCGAAGGGTACAACCGATGCACAATCCTGCGCACTTAAGCACAAATCGGCACAACCCAAACTCCGAAACCGCAAAAGCAGAGACATGGAGGACATCATGACCGATCGCTGCGCCTGGGCCAAAAACGAGCTCTCCATCCCCTACCACGACCAGGAATGGGGCGTCCCGGTGCACGACGACCGCCTGCTGTTCGAGTTCCTGGTGCTCGAAGGCGCGCAGGCCGGCCTGAATTGGGACACCATCCTGCGCAAGCGCGCGCGCTATCGCGAAGTGTTCGACAACTTCGACCCGGCCGTGGTAGCGCGCTACGGCAAGCGCAAAGTGAACGCCCTGCTGCGCGACGCAGGCATCGTCCGCAACCGCCTGAAGATCGCCGCCGCCATCGGCAACGCGCAGGCGTTTCTGAAGGTGGCGGAGGAGTTCGGCAGCTTCGACGCGTATATCTGGCAGTTCACCGGAGGCCGTCCGCGCGTGAACGCCTGGCGCACGCCGAAGGAATTGCCCGCCCGCACGGCCGAATCCGACGCCATGAGCAAAGACCTGAAGCGCCGCGGCTTCCGCTTCGTGGGCTCGACCATCTGCTACGCCTTCATGCAGGCGGTGGGGATGGTGAACGATCACGCGATAGACTGCTTCCGGTATACTCAACTACTGGGGTGACACACGCCTGAACGAAAGCAGGCGATGAACCTGGTTTTCCAGACCCCCTCGCAGTCGTCCGACACCGAGGAGAACAGGAAATGGCGGCTGCAAGCGAGGCGCTTGGATGTACAGCAACTAGACGGAGCTGACCTCCAAAGCGGAGACCCCGAATTAGGACGAAATGCCAGCGCATGACTACACCTACGACGTGTTTGTGAGCTATACGCGGGACCACCCCGTCGGGACTTAGGTGAAGGAGCACCTTCTGAAGGACTTCGCAGGATACCTCAACGAAGAATTGGGACATAAGGCCCGGGTGTTTTATGATCGAGACGAAATTGTTCCTGGGGATGACTGGAAACAAGCGCTGCAACGGGGCCTGAAACAATCCAAAGTGTTGGTTGCCGTCTGCTCCGCACGATATTTCTATGACTCCGAGTACTGTCTAACGGAGTGGCATGCCTTTGGAAATGTGAGCGTTGGAGACTGGAAGGTTCACCGCCCGCGTATTCTAGCCAAATACAATGACGGGGACAGCTTCCCTGAGGAGGCAAATTCGATACAGCAAGTCGATTTCTCTAATGCCAATTCGATCATTGAAGCCTTCTACAAGAACGACGCCCGCGCCATTGTATATGAGGAGAACGTCAAAATGCTGGCAAGGGGCGCAGTCAAGGCGATCCGCAACGCTCCGGAGTTCAGCGACGAATTTCCGGTTTATGAGCTCGCGGGGGTGATGCCTCCGCGCCTGAAGCAGCCACGACTATGACCCCATCGGTTCAGACAGGTTCGGCGATCACTCGGGCGCCGGGGTTGGTGTACACGTTCTACTCGTACAAAGGCGGCGTTGGCAGAAGTATGGCGGTGGCTAATGTCGGGGCGCTCCTTTCCAAGTCTCAAAGGGTGTTGCTCGTCGATTTTGATTTAGAGGCGCCGGGCGTGGAGCAGTTTTTCTTGCGCCCCCCGTCAAAGTTGTACGGGTCGCGGCGCGAAAAACCCGGCATTGTCGATCTGATTGAAAGCTATTGCGCGGGTCAGAAGCTCAACTGGCGGGATTGCTTAATAGAGGTATCGCCTTTCGGGGGCGAAGACCGGTTATCAATTCTGTCGGCTGGTCGAGAATCCGATGACTATGTGCAACGCGTCCAAGGCCTCGACTGGCCGCGATTGTTCGACGAATGCAACCTCGGGTGGTATTTAGAGGAACTCCGTCAGGAATGGTTGCTCGATTTTGATTTCGTACTGCTGGATAGCAGGACAGGCATCACGGATGTTGGAGGTATTTGCACGATCCTGCTCCCAGACGCCTTGGTGTTGCTGTTTACGACCGCTAACCAAAGCCTCGACGGCACTATCGACGTGATGAACCGGGCCCAGCGTGCGCGCGCCGGACTCGCAGTTGACAGGAGTCGGCTGCTCGGTGTCCCTGTGCCAGCCAGGGACGACAGTCGGACCGAGGTCGAGCTAGGCGAGGAGTGGCGCGCCATCTTCGCGGAGAGGCTCGGTTTTATTTACAAGGATTGGCTTCCAAAGGGCGTGGAGCCGCGAGACGTACTTCAGCAGCTTCGCATCCCTTACATCGCGTACTGGAGCTTCTACGAACGCTTGCCTGTCGTCGAAAAAGGAACCGAAGACCCGCAAAGCATCGGATTCGCTTATGACCTGCTTGCGCGCTTGCTTCGATCGAGGCTTGACTGGCATGGGGCTCTTCGTCTGGCGCAGGAGCGCCTCGGAGACAACCGGGCATTCATCAGCTATAGCCACGACCCGCCCGAGAACGAAGCCAAGGTTTTGGCCCTTGCTAACCGCTTGCGGGGGGATGGTATTGACGCAGTCCTGGATCAGTACGAGAGCTTTCCAACACAAGGGTGGGCGCTGTGGACAAAGGAGCAGGCTAGGTCTGCGCGCTTCGTACTGATTGTTTGCACAGAGCGCTACCTCCAGCAAGCCGAAGACCAAGGCACGTATCCTGGAGCGCAGTTGGCGGCGCAAACCATTCGGGAGATTGTCTCCGACGCTACGGGCACGAACACCAGGGCTGTGCCTGTGCTACTGGAGGAAGGTGACCTTAGATATGTCCCCACAGAACTGCAGCGATACAACCAATTCCAAGTCTATACGAAAGACGGTTATGACGCTCTGTGCAGGCTGCTTACCGGTCAGCCCGAGCTTCCGAAACCGGCCCTCGGCCATTCAAACCCCGTAGTGTTTATCAGCAGTACGGCGCGCGACCTGCCGGAACACCGGAAAGAAGTGCTGGACGCGTGCATGCGGCAGGGCTTCGTTCCGGTGATGATCGAGCATCTCCCTACCAGCGACGATGATGCCATCCGCGAATCCCTGCGCATGGTGGACGATGCCGACGTCTACCTCGGAATTCTTGCGTACCGTTACGGGTACGTGCCCAAAGGCCACGCCATTTCCATCACCGAGATGGAATACAACCGCGCAGGCGAGCGTGGCATTCCGCGGCTGATGTTCGTGATGCATAAGGACCATCCCATCCGCATCGAAGATGTCGAGATGGGTAAGGGCGCGGAGAAACTGAAGGCGTTCAAGGAACGTGCCGAGGCGGAGAAGGTCTTGCGGTTCTTCAAGTCAGTAGACGACCTGCGCAGCGATGTGATCGATACCCTGTCGAAGATGCGCGCGCCGAATCCATCGCCGTTTCACTACATGAGCGATATCCCCGCACCGCCCGAGGCATATATCGCCCACCCATTCACACTTTTGCAGACCGGGCGTCTAGTCGGCCGGCAGCCGGAATTGAACTCCTTAACCGAGTGGGTTGCCAAGAGCGACAAGCCGGTCCTCGACGTGGTGGCCATCGGCGGCATTGGTAAGAGTGCGCTGACCTGGCATTGGTTCAACGAAGTTGCTCCACTGGAGATGAAACCGCTGGCCGGACGCCTGTGGTGGAGCTTCTATGAAAGCGACGCCACGTTCGAGAACTTCGTCGTCCGCGCGCTGGCTTACGTGACAAATCAGTCGCGTGAGGAGGTGCAGAAGATTACTCCTCCCGAGCGCGAGGAGCAACTTCTGGCAGTCCTGAATCGGGATCCCTATCTGGTAGTGCTGGACGGCTTGGAGCGCACCCTGATCGCCTATGCGCGCACGGACGCTACGCGCCTTTCGGATGAGGAAGCCGGACACGCGGACTCCCGGTTGCGCAAGGCTGCCGATCCGCATGACGGCGCATTCCTGCGCAAGCTCTCGGCCTGCCGCGCGGCGCGCGTGCTGATCAGTTCACGGCTGCATCCGGCAGATTTGGAAGATCGGCTGACCGGCGATCCGCTGCCTGGTTGTCAGAGGCTGGATCTGCGCGGGCTGAGCGATGACGATGCGCTGAATCTCTGGCGCACATTCGGTGTCAGCGGAACCCGCGAGGATCTGCTGCCCGTCTTCCATAGCTTCGACAAGCACCCGCTGCTGATCCAGGCGCTCGCGGGAGAGATCAAGCGCGACCGGCGGGCCGGCGGCGATTTCGAGCGCTGGCGGCGGGCTCACCCGCAGTTCGATCCGCTGGGTCTGCCGGGCGTTAAAGAAGCCAGCGCACAAGTCCTGCAGTTCGCCTTTCAGGGACTCAGCGAACCTGCGGCCGCAGCGCTGCGCACCTTGGCCGCATTCCGCATGCCGGCCTCCTACGACACTTTATTCGCCGTGCTCGTGGGAGATGGTAAGCCCTTCGCCGACGAGCGCGTGCTTGACCGCGCCTTAGCGGACCTGGAAGATCGCGGTCTGCTGGGCTGGGACCGCCGCGCCAACCGCTACGTCCTGCACCCCATCGTGCGCGGGGTAGTGTGGAACGGCTTGGATCAGGGCGGCTGGCGGGATGTCTACGCGGTCCTGCTGGCATATTTCGAGCCGCTGTCTGCAGTCGAGTGGCTGAAGGTTGATAGGCTGGATGACCTGACCCCGGCCATCGAGCTTTACAATACTCTGATCGGCTTGGGACGGTATGAGGACGCGTATGTCGTGTTTCGAGACCGCCTCGACCTCGCGACCCTGTATCGTCTGAGCGCCAGCCGCCTGCGCGTCGAATTGCTGGGGGCGCTTTTCCCGGACGGGCTTGACCGGCCGCCGCGGCTGGCCGGGCAACGGGATCAGGCGTTCACGCGTGATGCGCTGGCGCTGGGCTATCAGTTCAGTGGGAGGCCAGGCGCGGCGGTCCCCCTATTTCAGCGGGATAACGCTCTGAGCGGCAACGCCGGCGATGAAAAAAACTTTGCCCGCGGCCTATGCAACTTGGCTGATGCACTACGCTTTGCCGGCAGGCTCCGCGAATCGGAGTCGGCGGCGCGCCAGGCGCTTGGCATATGTCGCAAGCACGGCGACCACTTTGTCGAGGGTATCACCCTGTATCTGACTGGCCTAGCCTTGGCGGCACGCGGGGCAACTGCGCCTTCGGCCCGTGCGCTAGAGACGGCTTTGCGCGTTTTTGTTGAGGACCACCAGCCCCAGATGGAAGGCGTTACCGGCTTCTACCTTTCGCAGCGGGCCTTGTGGTTGGGGGATGCGGCCGCCGCCCGCCAGTGGGCGAACCGCGCCTGGGAATTGGCCCACGACCAACGCCACGAGGTCGACTTCATCCGCGCCGCACGGCTGCAAGGCGAAGCAGCGCTGGCACTGGGCGACCTGTTACTCGCCGACGAGCGCCTACACCACGCACTGACCCGAGCCCGCACGGTGGAGCGCGTCGAAGAAGAACTCCCGGCGCTGACCGCGCTGGCGGAACTGCGTCGCCGCGAAGGCAAACCCGCCGCCGCACGCGAACTGCTCCAACAAGTCTGGGAACCCGCCGAGCGCGGCCCCTATCCCCTCTTCCACGCCGACGCCCTAAACGTCCTCGCCCAAATCGAGCGCGACGCCGGCAACACCACCGCCGCCATCCGCGCCGCCACCGAAGCCTACGAAAAAGCCTGGTGCGATGGCCCGCCCTTCGCCTATCACTGGGGACTCGAAAAAGCCAAAGCGCACCTCGCCGCCCTCGGCGCGCCCGAACCCGCGCTCCCGCCCTTCGACGAATCCAAATACGAACCGATGCCGGAAATTGAGATCGACCCGCCCGAGCCCTCGCCGCAACCTACAGCTTGATCCGCTCCAGCTTGCGGTACAGCGTCTTCCGCTCAATCCCCAATATCTGCGCGGCGCGGCTCTTATTCCCGCCGGTAGCGGCCAACACGCGGCGGATCTGCTCCACTTCGGCCTCCGCCAGCGTCTCCACGGGCTCCTCGCGCGATTCCATGGAAGTGAGCGCCTGCTGCACGGCCTCCGCATCAATGCGTCCGTTCGCCGCTAGAATGGTCAGGCGCTCCACCAAATGCTGCAATTGGCGGACATTGCCGGGCCACGTATACTCCTGCAGAGCCTTCAGCCCAGATTCCATCAAGCGCGCGGAGTGCTCGTAGCGGGCATTGTACTTGTTCAGGAAAAACCGGGCCAGCAGCGGCACATCGCCGCGCCGCTCGCGCAGCGGCGGAATCACGATCCGCACCACGTTCAGGCGGAACCACAGATCCTCGCGGAACTTGCCGTCGTCCACCAGCTTCTGCATGTCGCGGTTGGTGGCCGCGAGCACGCGCACGTCCACCTGCTTGCCGCGCGCCGCGCCCACCGGCCGGATCTCGCGCTCCTGCAGGAAGCGCAGCAGCTTGAACTGGAAGTTCAGCTCGATGTCGCCGATTTCGTCCAGCAGCACCGTGCCGCGATTGGCGGATTCGATCACCCCCATGCGGTCGCGGTCGGCCCCCGTGTAAGCGCCCTTCAGCGCGCCGAACAGTTCGCTCTCGATCAGCGCGGGGGCGATCGACCCGCAATCCACCGGCACGAAGGGCTGGTTCGCGCGCGCGCTGAAACGGTGGATCATGCGCGCCACCAGTTCCTTGCCGGTTCCGGTCTCGCCCTCGATCACCACCGTGGCGTCGGTGGGCGCCACCAGCGAAGCCGTCTTGTAAATCTCCACCATGGCGGCGGAGCTTCCGATCATCTCGCTTTCCGGCAGATCGTCCGGCCCGGCTACGTTCTCCTTATCGTCCTCTTTGTCCTGCCGCGCGGCTTCGGCGCGCTTGATGGTGTCGAGCATGCGGTCGATTTCAAACGGCTTGGCCACATAGTCGAAAGCGCCGCCGCGCGTGGCGGCCATTACCGTTTCCATGGTGCCGCGCGCCGTCATCAGGATCACCGAGCACTCGGGGTCTTTGTTGCGCGCCGCGTCCAGCACGTCCAGGCCGGTGCGGTCGTCGATGTAGATATCCGAGATCACGATCGGGTAGCTGTTCTCCGAGAGCCGTTCCAATGCTTCGCTGGTGGAAGCCACCGCATCGACGGAGTACCCTTCCAACTCCAGAAACGTCACGACGGTCGTGCGCACCGCCGCATCGTCTTCCACAACCAGTAATCGCGACATCAACTCTCTTTCGCTTCTCTGGCCAGCGGCGCCGAAACCGGCGCGGGCAGAACCATGGTGAACCGTGACCCTTCCCCTGGGCGGCTCATCACTTCAATGGTACCGGAATGCTGCATGACAATCTGCTCCACGATGGAAAGCCCGATCCCGGTTCCAGCCTCGCCGGATTGCTCCGCGCGCTTGGTGCGGTAGAACTTCTGAAAGATCTTCTTGACCTCCTTCTGGTCCATGCCGATGCCCTGATCCTCCACCGAGATATAGGCGTGGTCGTGTTTGCGCACCGCCGCCAGCGTGACCTGCGTGCGCGGCGGCGAGTACTTGATGGCGTTGGTTAGCAGGTTGTAGAAGGCGTATTCCATGAGCTCGCGGTCGCCGGTGAGCAGGATGTCCGCGGGCGCCGCTTCCGTCAGGATGCGGATCTGCTTGCGCTCGGCCAGGGGAAGCGCGCGCGTCACGCATCCGGCCATCAGTTCGCCGGCGCAGAAGGACTCCTTTTTAAGCTCCACTTGCCCGGCGGAGAGCCGCTCCACGCTGAGGAACATTTCGATCATGCGGCCCAGCCGCTTGGATTCGGTGTTGATCAGTTCGGCGATCTGTTTGCGTTTCTCCTCCGGCAGCGCATAGCGGCCCATCAGTTCGCTGGAACCTTGGATGGCGGTCAGCGGCGTGCGCATTTCGTGCGTGACGAAGTGAATGGTCTGGCGGTAGCGGTCGCGGTCGGCTTCGGACTTGCGCAGGCTGCGGCGCACCACCAACAACTGATAGCCGCCGGCGGTGATCAGCGCCAGCCACGCTGACGATACGGGGGTGCAGAAGGAGAAGACCACGCGGTCAGTAAAGAGCCAGTAAGGCGTCACGTGCGCGATCGCCAAAATGCCGGCGGCCAGCCCGATCGCCCGGCGGCCCGTGAAGCGGCTGTAAGTGAGGCCGAGAGCTACCACCAGCAGCGCGCTAAACGCCAGCACCGCCGATGACGGAGCGTCGGTCAGGAACAGACCCTGGGCGATGGTTTCGAACGCATTGGCGTGGATCTCGACGCCCACCATCGGCGTGCGCGTGGAGTAAGGCGTAAACAGCCAGTCCTTCGTCGCGGTCTGCGAGGTCACCCCCGCGAAGACCACCTTGCCGGAGAACTCCCGTGCGCGCCGGGGATCGTTGAGCAACGCCTGGAGCGACACGCGCGGAATGGGCATGGAAAGCGGTCTGTAACGGATGCGCATGAGTCGGCCGCCCGCGCGGGTGGAGGGGATCAGGCGGCCACCCACATCGAGATCCGCGGGCGATTCCACAATCTGAACGCCCGGTCCGCCGCGGCTCAGCCGGTAGGCTTCCAGCGACAACGCCCAACGGCGATCGCGATTCGCCGCCTTTTCGAGAGGCAAACTGCGGCCAACCGAATCCAGTTCGTCCGGCTCGGCATGCACGTGCCCTAGCGCGGCCGCCTGCGCGCGAAAGCGTGGCAGCGGATCCTCCCACGCGCTGCCATCGGGCAGCAACTGGCACGCCAGCACCAGATTGCGCGTGGCATGCAGGGCGTCTTCCAGGCGCGCGTCGATGGCGGGATCCGTGTTGTCGGCCAGGATCAAGTCCACCGCGACGGTCCTGGGCGAAGCGGCGGAGATCAGCCGCAGAGCATCGGCCAGCGGCTTGCGCAAACCGGGCACGCCGCCATACGCATTCAAGGACGGCTCATCGATGGCTAGCAGGATGCTTTGGGTTGTCCAGGTTGGCGGCTGGTATAAGCGGAACATCCAGTCATAGGCGTCGTTGTCGATCTGTGCGCCGAAGCTGGTCCAACTGGCCGTCAGCGCCACGGCAAAGGAAGCCGCCAGCAGTGCCCAGTAGATCGCGCTTTGGCGGCTAATACGCATTTCTCACGCGATTGGAGGGCGGGCAATCATGCCCGCAGCCGCCTTTTAGGCGGCCAGGCCGGCTGAAAGCCGGCTGCGGGCATGATTGCCCGCCCCACAAGAGACATTGCATCGTTCACCTGCCGAGAGCCTTCTCGATCTCGCCGGGATCGCGCGCGAGCGCGCCGCTCATCAGCTTCGCGCCGTCCTTGGTCACCAGCACCATGTCCTCGATACGGATGCCTATGCTCTCTTCGGGTATGTAGATGCCCGGCTCAACCGTGATGACATTGCCTTCGGCGAGCGGCTGGGTAAAATCGGTGGCATCGTGTACGTCCAGCCCGACATGATGGCTGACACCGTGCGTAAAGTACTTGCCCAGCGGCTCGCCATGAAGGTCCTTGCCGTGAGCGTCGATGTAATCGCGAGCGATCTTGCTGAGGTCGCGCAGCGGCAGGCCCGGCTTGATGGCGGCGATCACCGCGTTCTGCGCGCCCAGCACGATCTGGTATATCTCGCGCTGGCGCTTGCTGAACGGCGCGCCCACCGGGATGGTGCGCGTGATATCGGCGGCGTATCCGGCGCACTCCGCGCCCACGTCCATCAGCAGCAGCTCGCCGCGATCCATGCGGCGCGAATTGCGGGAATAGTGCAGCACGGTGCTGTTCGGACCCGATCCCACGATGGGCGCATAAGCGTGACGCTCGCATCCTTGGTCAAAATAGACCGCGGTCATTGCGGCGGCTACCTGATATTCGTATTCGCCCGGAGCCGCCCGCTTCCAGGCGGCGCGATGCGCTTCGAGCGTGACATCGATGGATCGCTGGATGAGTGACAGCTCCTCAGGCGACTTATGCATGCGCAGGCGCGCGATCGTCTGCCTGGCGTCGGAGATATCGCGCAGGGGAGCCAGCGCCTTAAGCTCGGTAGTGCTCTGCTCGCCAACGGTGTAAATGGCGGAATAGCGCTCCAGTTGCTTGCGTAACTCGCTCTCGAAGCTCTCCACGGGCAGCACGGTATCGAAGCCGGTAAGTTGGTTGATGTTGGCGTCATCCGGTCCGGCTTTGCGGCCGGTCCACTTTTCCTGGTCCGGATGGCGGCGCGGGAGGAACAGGAAATCGTGCGTCTTGCCGTCCTGCGGCGGTGTAACTAACAAGATCGCGCCGGGCTCCTGCCAGCCGGTGAGATAGTAGAAATTGGACTCCTGGAAGAAGCCTGTCCGGATGTCCTCCTCGCTCTTCTCGGTCTGGCCAAACAGCACCAACACGCCGTCGTGAAGCTTCTGGGATAGCTCTACGCGGCGCGCGCGATATTGGTCCGGGCCGGGCGCGGCGACTCCGGGCCGGGCAGCCAGCAGGGCGCAGAAGAAGTAGAGGAGGCGCATTCCTATCCAGTATAGCGGGCCTACCAAGAAAGAATAGCGAGCCCTACCGAGCCGCGACCATTACCGAGCCGCGACCGTGAGGGAGCGGTTTCCCCAAAGCGGTTAACACCCAACAAGAAATGCTTGCCATTTCGGATTCGGAGGTGGTAATCTGGAATTGCCGCGTCCGCGGAGATTCCATGCAAAACTCTGTTGTAATTGCTCTGTTGGCGTGCGCCGTTTGTGCACACGCCGCAAGTTACACCACTTACATAGGCGACGCCAACCAATACCAGGTGTCGGCCATCGCCACGGACGCGAACGGAAATACCTATATCACGGGCAGCCGCACCATAGAACCCGGCGCGCCTTCCCCGAACGGCGTGGGCGTGACGGACGTCTTCGTCACCAAGCTGGACCCATCCGGTAATCTCACGCTGCTCGGCACATTCAGTGGCAAGGCGATTGACCGGGCGAATGGGATCGCGGTCGACCCCTCCGGAAATATCTATGTCGTCGGCAACACGACTTCGACGGATTTTCCGCTGCACCATCCGCTGCAGAGCGTTGCATACACTTCGGGGCAGGGCATCGGCAACGGGACGGGCTTTCTGATGAAGCTGAGCGCGGATGGTACGGTGCTCTATTCGACCTACCTCGGCGGTACGGCTGGCTATAGCTCGCTCGCCAGCGTAGCCGCCGATGCGAAGGGAAATGCGTACGTTACGGGCACCACGGCGGCTCAGGACTATCCGCACACGCCGGGCATGCCGGCCGACTATGTGTCCAGTTTTGGCATCTATGACTTCTCGGGCGCGTTCTTCGCCAAAATCGATCCGGCAGGCAGCCAGATTTTGTATGCCGGGGCGCTCACCGGTCCGGTGCCTGGGTGCCAGACAAACTTGGAAGGCAGTTCCTGCCTGTTGATGTCCGCTCCCACCTCCGGCGCGGCGATCGCGGTGGACCCGGCGGGCAACGCGTACATCGCGGGCGACGCCGGCATGGCGCTACCGACCACCACCGGCGCGCTACTGACGGCTGGGATCGGCGCTTTCGTCGCCAAAGTGAATTCCGCCGGGACCGGCTTGGTTTATGTGACTTATCTCGGGGCCGGGAGTCTCGAGCCTACGGTCGGCACGCTTGCGACAGACTTCGTCTCCGCTATCGCCGCGGACGGAGCGGGGAATGCTTATGTCTCCGGCTTCACGGCGGACCTGGCGTTTCCGGCTACTGCGGGCGCGTTTCAAACCAAGCTCGCGGCTGCGGCAACTCCCCCATTCGTGGGTCCCTATGACGCATTCGTGGCCAAACTTAATCCCACCGGGAGCGCCATGGTGTGGGCGACTTACCTGGGCGGAACGAACACGGACCAGGCACAAACCATCGCCGTCGATTCCACGGGCAACGTGTGGGTTTCGGGAACCACAAGTTCCACCGACTTTCCTACCACGGTGTCCGTGGCGCCGGGCGGCGGCGAATTCCTGGCCGAGTTGAACTCCACTGGCTCGGCGCTTTCCTATTCGGCGATGTTCCCCGCCGATACCGTCGCGCAGGCGCTCGCAGTGGACGCCGGCGATACGGTACACATTGGCGGCGCCACAGGTCTGATCTCCGCCTTCTCGCCTGGCTCCGCGCCCGGCCAGACTTCCACCCCATGGATATTCGGCATCGCCAATGCCGCAGGTGGGGTTGTGTTAGGACGCCTCGCACCGGGTGAGTTGATCTCCATCTACGGGATGCACCTCGGCCCTGCGGCGCCAGTAACGGCGACATTCGATGCCGCCGGTTTCCTGCCCACGACGCTCGGGGCAGTGCAAGTGACGATCAATGGCACGCCAGCGCCATTGCTGTACGTCTCCGCGACGCAGATCAACGCGGTCGTGCCAGTGGAGCTGACGGCTGGGGCGGCGGCCGAATTGCAGATCGCGCAGAACGGCACGCCTTGGCCGGCCTTCCGGGTGATGGTCGATATCGCGGCGCCGCAGGTGTTTCAGAATTCGAGTGGGAGCGCCGTGGCGATTAACCAGGATGGCACGTTGAACTCAAAAACGAATCCGGCGCCGGCTGGATCGTATGTTTCAATCTGGGCCACCGGCACAGGCTACTTTCCCGGAAGCGACGGGCAAATGGCAACCGGCGCGAATCAGTTCTGTAGCCTGGCTGGTTATTGCACGATCATCGACGCAGCTCCGGGCAGCAGCGCCGTCAACGTACCCTACATAGGCGCCGCGCCAGACACGGTGAATGGCGTCGTCCAAATCAATTTCCAGGTTACGCCGAGCGGGTCCTACTATCTCAGTGTGGATGGAATCAACAGCGGATCGTTCGGCGTTTCCGTCACGCCCTAAAGCGGAGAATCTATGCAACGTCCTGCCCTAATTGCCCTGCTGGCGTGCGCCGTCTGTGCTCACGCTGCGAGTTACACCACTTACATAGGCGACGCGAATCAATACCAGGTGTCGGCCATCGCTGCGGATGCGACTGGAAACACGTACGTCGCGGGCAGCCGCGTCATCGTACCTGCCTCGATTTCCCCGCACAGTGGCGCGCTTACGGATGTCTTCGTCAGCAAGCTCGACCCATCGGGGAACGTCACCCTGCTGGCCACCTTCAGCGGCAAAGGGACGGACCAGGCGAACGGGATTGCGGTCGACCCCTCAGGGAATATCTATATCGTGGGCCAGACGACGTCGACGGACTTTCCGCTGCACCACCCGCTGCAGAGCGCTCCGTACCCCGGGGCGTATGTTCCGCTTCCCGTGGGGGTGAGCTTTCTCGCCGGGACGGGCTTTCTAATGAAGCTCAGCGCGGACGGCACGGTTCTCTATTCGACTTACTTTGGAGGCACCGAGAGCAGTAGCTCGCTGAACGGCGTGGCCGCCGATTCCGATGGGAATGCGTACGTCACGGGAACCACCAAAGCTTCTGACTATCCGCACACGCCGGGCCTGCCGGCCGGCACTGTGTCTGGCGCCACTTATTACGGCGACTCCGGCGCTCTCTTCGCCAAGGTTGACGCGACGGGAAGCCAGATTCTGTATGCCGGGGTCCTGACGGGCGATGCGCCCGAGTGCACCCTCGGAGACCTCGGCTGCCCACTCTATCCCGGCACCAGCGGAGCGGCGATCGCGGTGGACCCGGCAGGCAATGCGTATATCGCAGGGAACGCGGGCGGTGGGGACCTGCCCACCACCCCTGGAGCGCTGCTGACAGATGGGATTGGCGCTTTCGTCGCCAAGGTAAACTCCGCCGGAACCGGCATGGTTTACGTGACTTATCTGGGGCCTGGCATTAGCGGGCTTGGCAGTACCTCTGCTGCGGATTTCGTTTACGCTATTGCGGCAGACGGAGCGGGGAACGCTTATATCTCCGGCACCACGCTGGACCCGGCCTTTCCGGCGACGGCTGGCGCGTTTCAGACCACGCTCTCCCCATTGTCTTCCTTCGTGGCCAAGCTCAACCCCTCGGGAAACGCCATGGTGTGGGCCACCTTCCTGGGGGGGCCAGGAGGCTATCAAGTGTGTCAAGCGCAAACCGTGGCCACCGACTCCGCGGGCAACGTGTGGGTGTCGGGAAGCACGCTATCCAGCGGTTTTCCTACCACTGTGTCCGTGATCCCGGGCGGGGGTGAATTTCTGGCGGAGTTGAACTCCACCGGATCGGCGCTCGTCTATTCGGCGCTCTTCCCCAGCGGCATGGTGGCGGCGGCGCTCGCGGTGGATTCGAGCGGCATGGTGCACGTTGGCGGAGCCACCGGTCTGATCTCCGCCTTCTCGCCCGGCTCCGCGCCCGGTCAGACTTCCGCGCCGTGGATGTTTGGCGTGGCCAACGCCGCAGGCGGATCCCTGTCGGGACGCCTCGCGCCGGGTGAGGTGATCTCGATTTACGGACTCCACCTCGGCCCGGTGACGCCGGTTGCGGCGACGTTTGATGCGGCCGGCTTCCTGCCGACGCTGCTCGGGGGAGTGCAAGTGACGATCGACGGCATTCCGGCGCCGTTGCTGTACGTCTCCGATACGCAGATCAATGCGGTGGCGCCCGTGGAACTGACCGCCGGGTCCGCGGTCGCATTGCAAATCGCGCAGAGCGGCGCGCCTCTGCCGGATTTCCGAGTGATGGTAGATATCGCCGCGCCAGGAGTGTTTCTGAATCCCGACGGAAGCGCCGCGGCGATCAACCAGGATGGCACCGTGAATTCAGAAGCCAATCCCGCGCCGGTGGGGTCGTACGTCTCGATCTGGGCCACGGGCACGGGCTACTTTCCCGGGAGCGACGGACAACTGGCAACCGGCGCGAACGAGTTCTGTAGTCTGACGGCATCCTGTAATGTCGTTAGCTTGTTCGATGGCAGCCCAGCCAACCTATACTACATTGGCGCAGCTCCCGGCATGGTGAATGGCGTCGTGCAGATCGACTTCCAAGTTACTTCTCCCATGTATGGCTACTATCTCAGTGTCGATGGAATTAACAGCGGAATCTTCGGCGTCTCTACGACGCCCTGAGGAAGCAAATAGGCAAACGATGCGAACACGTAGGTACACACTCACAACTGGCGGAGCGCTCTTCATGGCGCTCCTGATGTTCACCGGACACGCAGCGGCGCAAACGCTGACCACGCTTGCGACCTTCACCAGCGCGCCCAGCGACGGGATCGAACCATCAGGTGTAGTGATCGGCCCAGGCGGGGTGCTCTACGGCACCACCCAGACCGGCGGAAGCACGAACAACGGCACGGTGTTCTCGTTAACTCCGCCGGCGTCTCCAGGCGGCGCGTGGACCGAAGTAGTGCTCTACAATTTCACCGGTGGCGCTGACGGCAAGTGGCCCGCAGGTGTCGTGATCGGCAGTGGCGGGGTGCTTTACGGCAGCGCCAGCTACGGCGGAACTGTCACTGATATTTGTGAAGACGGGTGCGGCACGGTGTTCTCAGTAACGCCGCCGGCATCCCCCGGCGGAGCCTGGACTGAGAGCGTGCTTTACAGCTTCGCGGGTGGGACGGATGGGAGCGTTCCCACATCAGGTGTAGTGATCGGCAACGGCGGGGTGCTTTACGGCACGACCTCCACTGGCGGAACCGCGAACGGTGGCACGGTGTTCTCCTTGACACCGCCCAAAGGAGCGTCTTCCGGGGCCGGCGGCGCCTGGAGCGAAGCCGTGCTCTACAGCTTCACGGGCGGCTTCGACCAACCGCTCGCTGGTGCCACGGGGGTGGTAATTGGAGCTGGCGGGGTACTGTACGGCGCCGCGCAAACCGGCGGCACCGAAACCGGCTCTAGCTGCGATCCATTTGGCTGCGCCATGGTATTCTCCTTGACCCCACCAAAAACCGGGGCCGGCGGCGCTTGGACCCAGGCTGTGCTTTACAGTTTCCCCGGCGGCAGCCTTTCGGGGGTGGCGATCGGCAATGGCGGGGTGCTGTATGGCACGACCGCCGGCACGATTAGCAACACGGTGTTCTCCTTGACTCCGCCGGCGTCCCCCGGAACCGGTAACTGGACCGAGGCCGTTCTCTACACCTTCGGCGCTGGCGGTGCGGGCGACGTGGCCGGTAGCTCCGGTGTGGTAGTCGGCAACGGAGGGATACTCTACGGTACCGCGTCGGGCGGCGGCGCCTCGGAATTGGGCGGGGTGTTTTCCTTGACCCCGCCGGCAGGATCCGGGGGCGCTTGGACTGAGACCGTGCTATACAGCTTCATGGGCGGCAACGACGGCTCACAACCCTTCGCCGGAGTAGTGATCGGCAGCGGAGGGGTTCTCTACGGCGCTACTGCCACTGGTGGCCCCGCGTACGCAGGAACTGTATTCTCCCTGACGCCGCCCACGTCCGCGAGCGCCGCCTGGACCGAGAGCGTGCTCTACGCCTTCACTGGCGGGAGCCCGGGGATCGGCGTCCTGTCAGGGTTGGCGGTCGGCAATGGAGGGGTGCTTTATGGCACGACCGAAGGGGGCGGAGCGGGGTCCTGCCCAAGAGGCTGCGGGACCGTCTTCTCAGTGACCCCGCCGGCAACGGGACCCTCTGGGCCTGGCGCTTGGACTGCGAATGTTCTGTACCGATTCACTGGCGGGAGCGACGGGGCTTATCCGGTTGCGGGTGTCGCGGTCGCCAGCAACGGCGTACTCTACGGCACCACGGAGTACGGCGGGACCGGGACGTGCACGCCGAGGGCGCAGCAGACCCCAGGCTCAGGCTGCGGAGTCGTGTTTTCTCTGACCCCGCCGACTTCTCCAGGAGACGCGTGGACTGAAACCACTCTCCACAGTTTCACCACTGCCAATGGGACCTGCTACCCGCCCCTTGACATCTGCAACGGCTACAGCGACGGATTCTATCCCGCTACGGGACTCGCAATCGGCAGTGGCGGGGTACTTTACGGCACCACCGGGTTCGGTGGAACAATGAACGGCGGCACGCTCTTCTCTTTGGCCCCACCTGCGTCCGCGTCCGACGGATGGACCGAATCAGTGCTCTACAATTTCACCGCCCTAAGCGCGTACGACGGTCCCATTTCGGCTGGCCCCAGCGGCCTGGTGATCGGCGCTGACGGGACGCTCTATGGCACGACCGCCGTGGGCGGAAGCGGTACAGGTGGACCGTACTGCCCGGAAGGTTGCGGCACGGTGTTCTCATTGACTCCGCCGGCAGGGGGGGCTGAGAGCACGCTTTACAGCTTCATCCCTGGCATCGGCAACGCCACCAATCCCACTGCGGGTGTAGTGATCGGCGGGCCTGGAGGGAACCCGGTGCTGTACGGCACTACCTTACAGGGAAGTTTCTATCAGGGCGGTGTATTCTCCTTGGCCCCGCCCTTATCCCCTGGCGGCGATTGGACCGAAGCCGTGCTCTACAATTTCCCCGCGCCAAGCTACGCAGGCTACGGCGGACCCAGCGGCGTAGTGACCGGTAGCAGTGGGGTGCTCTTCGGCACGGCCCCTTACAGTGGTTCTGGTCCATGCATCGTATACGGCAACATTGGTTGTGGAAGCGTGTTTGCGTTGATTCCGCCGCCATCGCCCGACGGCGTGTGGTCGGAGGCCACGGTCTACAACTTCATCGGCGGCAGCGACGGCGCATTTCCCCGCACCGGCGTGGTGGTGGGAGGTAGCGGAGTGCTCTACGGCACCACCCAGGCCACCGCAAATACGGGCACGGTGTTCGCGTTGACCGTAGGCAACGGTCTTGCGCCGTCGGTCAACCTCGGCGGCGTGGTGAACGCGGCCAGCTATACTGCGCCGGTGGCTCCCGGCAGCATCGCTACGGCCTTCGGCAATTTCCTCCTATCGTCGCCGCTCAGTGCCACGGAATCGCCGTTGCCCGACGGGATCTCCGGACTTTCCTTGCAATTCAACGGCGGGATCCAAGCGCCTCTGTTCTACGTTTCCAGTTCGCAGGTCAATTTTCAGGTGCCATGGGAAGTGTCCAGCCAATCGACGCTTGCCGCGACGCTGGATAATGCCGCCAGTGCCGCCCAAACGGTTAATGTCGCGCCCGTCGCGCCGGCCATCTTCACCACCAACGCCTCAGGCTCGGGCCAGGGGGCAATCCTCGATACATCCTACCGGCTGGTGGATTCTACAAACCCGGTGGCCGCGGGTAGCTACGTGCTGATCTACTGTACCGGTCTCGGGACGGTCGGCAATCAACCCGCGACCGGCTCACCCGCTCCCAGCGACCCGCTGGCGTGGTCGGCCATACCCACGGTGACAATTGGCGGAGCGGCGGCTAACGTGCAATTCTCCGGCCTCGCACCCGGCTATGTAGGCCTGTACCAGGTGAACGCGCAGGTGCCCGCCGGGTCGGCCACGGGATCTGCCGTCCCGGTTGTAATTTCGATGGGCGGCGTCACATCGAACACGGTGACCATGGCGGTCGAATGAGTTCGGGATGATATACGCTCACGCCGGGCGCACATCCCGCAGCACGGCGCCCCATGGCGGCCCGCCACGCGCGGCTGCATAAGCGTCGTCCTCCAGCGTGAAGGCCACATCCACGCGCGCGCCGGCCTGCAATTCCGCCGCGCGTTCGGAGAAGTTCCAGGCCTTCATCGGCAGCGTGCGCCCGTTCTGCCGCAGGCTCAGGCGCAGGTGCTTCTCCTTCATCACCGCAGGTGGACCTGCCACCTCCAGGTTCAGCGCGGCGAACAGCGGCGCCGGATTGCCGCAGCCGAAAGGCGCCAGGTTGAGAACTTCCGCCACGCTGCGGTCGTCGATCTCACGGAATTCCAGCAGCGCGTCGATCTCCAACTGTGGCGCCAGATCCGCGAGCGTCAGCCGCGCGGCGGCATACTCGTTGAAGCGCGCGCGGAACAAGGCAACCTTATCGGACGCCAGAGTCACACCTGCGGCCTGCCGGTGCCCGCCGAACCGCTCGAACAATTCCGACATGGACTCCAGCGCCTCCAGCAGATGGAACCGCGGGATGCTGCGTCCGGAACCCTGCGTCCGGCCATCTTCCGGGTCGCGGCTGAGCACAAAGACGGGCCGGTGGAAGCGCGTCACCAGGCGCGAGGCCACGATGCCCAATATGCCGCGATGCCAGTTGTCGGCCGCGAATACCAGCGCGCGCTGCCCATCTTCGATCGGCACGCGCTCGCACTCCTCCACGATCTGCTGGGTGACCTCCGCTTCCGCCTGCTGGCGCTCGCCATTCAGCATATGCAGTTGCCCGGCTAGCACGCGCGCCCGCGCGGGATCGCCGGTCAGGAACATCTCGATCACGGCGTTGGCCGTATCCATGCGCCCGGCGGCGTTGATGCGCGGCGCGATGCGGAAGGCCACGCTAGTGGCGGACGGCACGCGCCCGCCGCTGAAGCCGGCCACGTCCAGCAGCGCGCGCAGCCCAGGATTGCGCACGTCGCCCAGGCCGCTCAGCCCGTGCTTTACGATGATGCGGTTCTCGCCCATCAGCGGCACGACGTCGGCGACCGTGCCGATGGCCACCAGCTTCAGAAACGATTCGATGACCCGCTGCAGCTTACCGGTCGGCCAATCGAGCGAGGCGAGCAGCGCCTGCACCAGCTTGAAAGCCACACCCACGCCGCACAGGTTTTTGTCGGGATAAGCGCAGTCCGGCCGGTTGGGATTCAGCACGGCCAGCGCCGGCGGCAGTTCGGCTTCGGGCAGATGGTGGTCGGTGACGATCACGTCGATCGACAGCTCATTGGCGCGCCGCACCACTTCCGCCGCGCGAATGCCGGTGTCCACGCTGACGATCAGCTTGACGCCCTCGGCGGCGGCCTTTTCCACCACGTCGGCGCGCATTCCGTAGCCGTCGCGCAGCCGGTGCGGGATGAAGAACGACGCCGCGCCGCCGGCCATCTCGATGGCTTTTTTCAGGATGACCACGGAGGTGGTGCCGTCCACGTCGTAATCGCCGTAGATCAGGATTTGCTCGCCGCCGGCAATCGCCCGCCGCAGCCGCGCGACAGCTTCGGACATGCCGCGCAACGCGCCGGGGGGATGCAGATCGGCGAGCGATGGATCGAGGAAGCGGCGCGCGGCTTCCGGATCGCCCAACTCACGGGCCAACAGAACGCGCGCGGCGGGCAGGCCGATACCCAGCGCCGCGGCCAACGCCTGGGCTTCCTGCGGGTTGCCTTGGGGAATCAGCCAGCGAGCCTGCATGGGCAATGCGGCGCGTCAGTTATTCGAAAAATAGCCGAAGGAGCCGTCGTCTTCCTGTTCCGTTTCGTCGGCCGGCAGATGCACCGCGATCTCGTCGCCGATGCTCAAGAATTCGTCGTACCAGTCGGGGCGGATTTCATACACATACATGCGGGCGTGGTGATCGAAGGCCAATTCCAGCGAGCAGGTCACGCCTTCGTGTACGCGCAGCTCGCGCAGCCGGGCTTGCAGGTCGCGGCGTTCTTCGCGGCTCAAATCGCAGTCGTCAAGTTCCTCGACAGCCTCGTCGATTTCCGGGGCGTCGAACTCGCGCGAGGCGAACAGAATCATCTTGGCGCCGGTCTTGCGCGCGGTATCCAGGAACATCTGGTAATCGGGGTAACGTTCCACGTCCCAGGGCACGATAGGCAGGCCTTCCAACCCGCCCGGAGCGCTGCGGAAGACGGCAAATTCCGACTGCTCGAGGTACCCCAGGATTTCCTGCTTCAACGTGTCCAGATTCAGGTCCATAAGTCCTTCTTTGCGCTTAAGCCAACACCAGGATATCAGAGGGTGAGGCTAAATCGCGGGCCGATGGAGTCACGATCGTTTTGGGCCCGATGTAAATCTTTCGGGATTGCTTGATGGCGGTGCGCACATCCTCCTCGCAGACGAAGTCCACGATCTGCGGCTTGGGGGGCGCGGGCGCGGGCGCCGGTGCGGGTGTCTCGCAGGCGGGGCAGGAAGCGTGGGGCAGACCATCGCGTTTAGTGGTCTGCCGCTCGGGCAAGGCAGACGACACAAAACGATCGTCTGCCCCACCAGCGCCCCGGCGCGCCAGGAATCTATCCACGACGTCCGTGGCGGTGCCCGCCGCGGGGACCTTCGCCGCCGGAGTCTCGAACGCCTCGGCCGGTGTGCGCACCGCGTAGGCCAGGCGCTTGATGTTATAGAGATGCTGCGGCCCCACGTTGTCGCTGGTGATATTGCCCGCCGCCGCGCCGCAGCCCAGCGTCATGGACGGGAATACATTGGTGGTGATGCCGGTGGAACCTTGCGGCGTCGGCGTATTCACCAGTACGCGATTGGCCGGCATGCGCTGCGCGTATTCGCGAATGCGCGCGTCGTCGGTGGAGTAGATCGCGCAAGTGTGTCCCAGCCCGCCGAAGCGCAGCAGGCTCTCGCAAATGTTCATCCCGGAGGCGAAATCTTTCACCCAGTACACTGCCAACACCGGCGACAGCTTCTCCATGGAAAGCGGATGCTGCTTGCCGACGCCATCCAACTCCACCACCAGAATAGACGTCTCCGCCGGAACCGTGAACCCCGCCATGTTCGCGATCTTGGTGGGCGCTTGTCCCACGCACGCGGGATTGATGGTCCAGTTCGGCGTCACCAGCAAGCGGGCCAGCGCCTGCTTCTGTTCCGCGTTGCAGAAATGCGCTTTGCCGGCCTTCAACTCGGCCAGCACGCGGTCCTTCAGCACATCTTCCACCACGATGGCCTGCTCGCTGGAGCAGACCGTGCCGTAGTCGAACGACTTGCCTTCGATAACTTTGGCGATGGCTTCGGGGATAGCAGCGGTGCGCTCGATCAGCACCGGCACGTTGCCCGGTCCCACGCCGAAAGCGGGCTTGCCGCTGGAGTAGGCCGCCCGCACGATGCCATGTCCGCCGGTGGAGAGAATCACGCCGGTGCGCTCATGGCGCATCAGGGCGTTGGTGCCGTCCAGACTGGCGTAGCCCAGGCACTGGACGATATCTTCGGGCGCGCCGGCTTCGAGCGCCGCGCGATACAGCAGGTCGGCGGTGGCGCAGGTGGAGCGCACGGCGCGCGGATGCGGGCTGAGCACGATGGCATTGCCGGCTTTGAGCGAAATCAGGATCTTGAAAATCGCGGTAGAGGTGGGATTGGTGGTGGGCAGGATGGCGGCCACTACGCCCACCGGGACGGCATACTCCACGATGCGCTCTTCGGGAATCTCGCGCAGCATCCCGATGGTGCGCATGCCGCGCATCTTGCGCGGCAGCAGGTCCGCGTTCAGCAGGTTCTTGGCGATCTTGTCTTTAACGTTGCCGTAGCCGGTTTCTTCGACCGCCATGGCGGCCAGACGTTCGGCGTTGGCGCGGCCCGCGGCGGCCATGCGTTCCACGATCGCATCCACCTGCGCCTGGTTGTACGCGCGGTACTTCTGCCAGGCGGCGTAGGCCTTCTCCACCTTGGTGCGGACCTCTTGAATGGAGACGAGGTCTTTGTCTTCGAGCATCAGCCGAGAGATTTCTTGACCGGTCCAGCGCCAGGCAGCACCTTTTCGGTCTCCTCATGCGGGCGCGGAATGACGTGTACGGCCACCAGTTCGCCGACGCGCCGGGCGGCGGCTGCGCCGGCGTCGGTGGCGGCCTTAACGGCGCCCACGTCGCCGCGCACGCTGACCACGACGTATCCGGCGCCGATGAATTCCTTGCCGGTGAGCACCACGTTGGCCGTCTTCACCATGGCGTCGGCCGCTTCGATTGCGCCGATCAGTCCCTTCGTTTCGATCAGGCCAAGGGCCTCCATCGACATTATTTGCCTCCAGTACGGAATGAAACTCTACCGTATCACAGAAGAGGGGGCCGGGGGTTAGGTTGCGCAGCTCCGGGCGCTCTAACCGTTCTGGGGAAACCGCTCCCTCACGGTCGCGGCTCGGCAACAGTCGCGTTGATTTCGCAGGGCTTACCGAGCCGCGACCGTTAGGGAGTGCCCCATGGCCCTGCGGGCCACCAAACCAAAGGCAATGAAGACGCACGGAGTAGTGGGGCGGGCGCCCTCGCCCGCGGACCGGCGCAGACCGTCCCCGAACCTTAGTGCGCAGTTCTAGTACAAGGCGGTTTGCATTGTCGCAGATCCAAACGTATGCTTCTCGCATGCAGGCAGACATCGGCGCCCACCAATCCCGCGAGGAACTGGAGAGTTATTCCTTGGGAAGACTGGCTGCCTCGCGGGCGGCTGCCTTGGAGCGGCACCTTCTAATCTGCCAGCGGTGCCGCGCGAAACTCAACGCCATCGAACCCTGCAACTTCGTGCATTACACCAGCGATGGGCCTTTCTATTCCCGCATCACGAAACTGCGCGCGGGATCGTTCATTGCCCGGCATTGGGGCCGGAGCGTGGAAGGTGGCAAGGCGTTTCGCACGCGCAAGGGCGCGAAGGCATACCTGGCGCGCACGTTCTCCCGGATGTTCCCGGAGCACGCCTGCACGGCGCGCTGCGGCGCCACGAATGGGGTCTAAGGAGTACCAGACCTGAATAGCTGCAATCGCCGCCGCGGATGATATAATCTTCTGTTCGGCACGGCGAATCGGAGTCCGGGGAAATGGACAAGTCGCTGGGTCTGGTGATGACCGGCGGAGGGGCGCGCGGCGCCTACCAGGCGGGTGTCCTGGAGCGCATTGGAGAGATCCAGCGGATTCGCGCGCAAGGCAATCCGTTCGCCATCATCGGAGGCACTTCAGCCGGCGCCATCAATGGCGGCGCCCTGGCCGCGGGCAGCTACGATTTCGCGTCAACCACCGAAACCCTGGCGCGGCTCTGGTCCAACCTCAAACCTTCGGACGTTTTTCGCTGCGATGTCCTGACGCAGGCGCAGAATTCTCTTACCTGGATCATGGACCTCTCGTTTGGAGGAATTGCGGGCGGGGGGAACGCCCATTCCCTGTTAGATGCCGCGCCCTTGAATCATTTTCTCAAGAAGCACCTGGATTGCGACCGCATCGAAGCCAACATCAAAGGCGGGTTCCTCTACGCCCTTGCGGTTTCCGCGACCAACTACAACTCGGGGAAAAGTTACCTGTTCATTCAAGGGAAAAAAGGCCATCCGATGTGGAACAGGAGCCGGCGCGTGACCCTGGCGACCCGGATTACGGTGGATCATATTTGCGCGTCGGCGGCCATCCCTTTGGTCTTCCGCCCGGTGAAGCTGCAGACGGCGCTGGGGACGGCCTTCTTCGGCGATGGCTGCATCCGCCTCCAGCAGCCTCTCAGCCCGGTGGTGCGCCTGGGGGCGAAAAGGATCGTGGCGATCGGCGCGCGCGGCGAAAGCCTAGAACATCAGGAAGAAGCCACGGATCACAGAGATCCTTCGCTGGCGCAGATCATGGGAGTGCTCTTCAATGTCATGTTTCTGGATCATCTGGCGACGGACATCGAGCATTTGGAGCGGCTGAATCAGTTGCTCAGCGATGGCCACATCGGACAGCAGGGCACGGAAGCGTGCGAGAAGATGCGTCCTCTCAAAGTGCTGGCCCTCACGCCTTCCGTCAATCTGTCCCAAGTGGCCGAGGTGCACCAGAAGGACATGCCGTATCTGATCCAGTATTTCATCAACAGCCTGGGGCGGGACGCGGCTTCGTGCGCCGATCTGATGAGCTATCTGCTCTTCACGTCGAAGTACACCAAGGAACTGATCGAGATTGGCTACGGCGACGCGGACAAGCGCATCGACGAGATCGAGAGCTTCCTGTATACGGCTTAGAAGATAAGGTGCACGTGGGCCCGTGGCCTGCGGCGGCCTCTCAGGCCGCCTGCCTTTATTCCTTCGGGAAATTCGCGTTGGCCTTCACTTCGTTCAACTGGGCCGTATGGCGCTGGCTATGGGCCGAAAGCAGCAGAATCCACTGATAGCCGTCCATGGTCTTCAGCACCGGATGATCGAAGAAGTGGCCGCGCAAGTCGTCCTGCGTATCGCGCACGTAGGCGATGGTGCGCTCGCGGCTCTGCTTGAAATGTTCGATGGTCTCCTGCGGCGTGGCGAACGTCTGCTTGGGTCGAAGCTGCTCGGGCGCCTGGAATTTATGCGAACGATCCACGACGGCCTTCAGGATGAAGTCGTCCGTCACCGCCGATGTCTTGTCCGGCGCCGCCGGCGCCTGCACGATCTTGGTAACGCTGCCGAAGATCAGGTCCTCGCTAAGGGCGATGTGCTCCGCGCATTCGGCCACCGACCAGGTCTTCTCATCGGGCTTGAAATTCCATTGCGCCGCGGAAAGGCCGGCCACCGAATCCAGGAACTGCTGGCGGCTGGCGGTCAGCTCGGCAATGGCGCGGTCGCGCTCGGCTTGGGTGAGGCTCGCCGCGAATACGGGTGCGACGGCCAGGGTTAGCGGAAGAATACAGATCAGCTTTTTCATTCTTCCTATACTGCCAGATTTTTCGGTAGTGGGTCAATTTGCGTAGCATCGCCTTGGAGGGCGGCCAATCTTGGCCGCAGCCGCCTTTTTAGGCGGCCACAGCCGGCTGAAAGCCGCCCCCAGAGGGGACCCCGGGGCAGAATTGCCCGCCCTCCAATTGCAAACTGACCCACTACCGATTTTTCGGGCCAGCGGGGCTACGCCTTAACCGGTTTGTTGACCACTTTCTGGTTCTTGTCGTCCCAGTACAGGACGCGCCCTTCGCGGTAAGACTGCACCGCCATGGAGATGGTGACCTGCGCGTGGAAGCCCGTGTCGACATCCAGCGTAGGTTTCTCGCGCGTGCGCATGCAATCCAGGAAGTTGGTGATGTGCGTCACCATTTCGTTCTTCTGCTCCACCGGAATCCTGGTCTCCACATCGTCGCCGAACTTGGCCTTGTAGGCGTCGTCGATCACGCGGCGCTCGGGTAGCAGCGTGATGTGGTCGGTGCGGCCCTCGAACATGCCGTGGTCCACCATGACGATAGTGCCCTCGTGGCCGCGGATCAGACCCGGGATATGGTGGGAGTTCGCCATGGTGGAAGTCAGCACCAGAGAATGGCCCTGCGGGAATTCCGCCATCAGGTGGAAGGTGTCCGGCACCTCGCGCTCGTCTTTGAATATGTAGATGCCGCCGCTCGCCGATACTTTGCTCGGGAATTGCGGCTCGGACCAGCAGATATTCAACGGCGCCACCACGTGGAAGAACAGGTCCGTAGCGATGCCGCCCGAATAATCCCAATACTTGCGGAAGCGGAAGAAGCGGTCGGCGTCGAAGGCGCGTTTGGGCGCTTTGCCCAGCCACATCTTCCAGTCGATGTAGTTCTCGTCCTTCCCGTCGGGGCCGGCGCCCTCGTCGATGGGCCAGTTCCACTCGCCTTCTTTCGAGTTGCGGTGATAGGAGCCCTGGCTCATGATCATCTTGCCGATGGCGCCGTCGGCGATGTACTTCTTGGCCAGGTGCCACTGCAAGGCCGAGGTGGTCTGCGACCCGACCTGCAGCACGCGCTTGGTCTCCTTGACGGTTTGGGAAAGGTGCCGGGCCTCCTCGATGGTGTGGCACATGGGCTTTTCGAGATATACGTCCTTGCCATGGTCCAGAGCCTCCAGCGCGATGGGGGCATGCCAGTGATCGGGCGTGGCCACCACCACGGCATCGATATCCGCGCGGTTAATGATCTCGCGGTAGTCCAGGTAGCCGTCGCACTTGTGCTTTTCGGCGGCCTGTCTCTTGCGCTTTTCGTAGACGTCGGCCACCGCCACGATCTTGCAGGCGCCGGTGCGCTCGCCGATGGTGGCATACTGGCCGGCTAAATAGGAGCCGCGTCCGCCGACGCCGATGATGCCTACGTTGATGCGGTCGTTGGCGCCAATGACCTTTCCAGTGGCCGCCGCCTTAGCAGGCTTGGCGAACATCTCCCTGGCGGCCCCGAGCGCGCCGGTAACCACGGCGGTCTTGACCATGAAATCTCTGCGATTGACGGAGTCTTGATTGTCGGGCATGGACACACCTCTCTCTAGTTGGCTTAAAGGATCAGTGTACCCGAAATCGCGATGGGTAGCGCGGCTGGAGGGCGGGCAATCATGCCCGCAGCCGCCTTTCAAGGCGGCTAGAGCCGGCTAAGAGCCAGCTTGCGCGAGATTCGCTCGCGAAAAGGCCGATTAACAATCGGCCTGCAGGTTACCGACCTGCCCCACAGCACATGGCCAAAGTCCGGAGCCGGCTAAAAGCCGGCTGCGCCCTCCAACTCGGTGAGCGCCACGGTATTATGAAAATTCGGCCCGCGGAGCGACTCTCATGACCAACGAGCAACTCGACCAACTTTCGATCAACACCATTCGCACCCTCTCCATGGACGCGGTGCAGCAAGCCAACTCCGGACATCCCGGCGCGCCCATGGCGCTGGCGCCGGTGGCCTACACGGTGTGGCAGCATTTCCTGCGCTTCGATCCCGAAGATCCCATTTGGCCCAACCGCGACCGTTTCGTGCTCTCCAACGGCCACGCCTCCATGCTGCTTTATTCGCTGCTGCATCTGTGCGGCGTAAAGACCGTCAACCCGCAATACGAGACGCTCGGCGAACTGGCCGTCAAGCTGGAAGACATTGAGCGTTTCCGGCAGCTCGACAGCCGTTGTCCCGGCCACCCCGAATACCGCTGGACGTCGGGCGTCGAAACCACCACCGGTCCGCTGGGTCAAGGCGTCGGCAATAGCGTCGGCATGGCCATGGCGCGCTGGTGGATGGCGAAGCATTTCAACCGTCCCGGCTTCGACATGTTCGATTACGACGTCTACGCCATTTGCGGCGATGGCGACATGATGGAGGGCATCAGCGGGGAAGCCGCGTCGCTGGCGGGCCACCATCGCCTTTCCAATCTTTGCTGGATTTACGACAACAACAAGATCACCATCGAAGGCCATACCGCGCTGGCGTTCAGCGAGGACGTGGCCACCCGCTTCATCGGCTATGGCTGGAATGTCACGCGCGTCGGCGATGCCAACGATCTGGAGATGCTGGAACGCGCGCTGCACGTGTTCAAGAGCACCAGCGACCGGCCCACCCTCATCATCGTCGACAGCCATATCGCCTACGGTGCGCCGCACAAACAGGACACCAGCGGAGCGCACGGCGAGCCGTTGGGAGAAGAGGAAGTGCGCCTCGCCAAGCGCGCTTACGGCTGGCCCGAAGACGCCAAATTCCTGGTCCCCGAAGGCGTGCGGGAGCACTTCCGCGCGGGGATGGGCGAGCGCGGCCAGCAGTTGCGCGACGCCTGGAGGGCTCGCTTCGAGGAATACAAAGCCGAATATGCGGACCTGGCCGGCCAGCTCGACAGCATGCTGCATCGGCAGCTTCCGGAAGGCTGGGACAAGGATTTGCCCACGTTCCCCGCCGATGCCAAGGGTCTGGCCACGCGCGATTCGTCCGGCCGGGTGCTGAACAAGATCGCCTGGAACGTTCCGTGGCTGATGGGCGGCGCGGCGGACCTGTTCCCTTCCACCAAGACACGCCTCACCTTCGAAGGCGCCGGCGACTTCGAAGCCGACGATCGCGGCGGACGCAACATGCACTTCGGCATCCGCGAGCACGCCATGGGCGCTATCGTGAACGGTTTGTCGCTTTCCAAGATCCGGGCTTACGGCTCCACGTTCCTGATTTTCAGCGATTACATGAAGCCGCCTATCCGGCTCGCCGCCATCATGGATCTGCCGGTGATCCACATCTTCACCCACGATTCGATCGGCGTGGGCGAAGACGGCCCCACGCACCAGCCCATCGAGCAGCTTGCCGCCCTGCGTGCGGTGCCCGGGCTGATTACGCTGCGGCCCGCGGATGCCAACGAAGTGGTGGAGTGCTGGCGGTTCACCATGAAACAGCGCCATCAACCGGTGGCGCTGATCCTCACGCGGCAGGCGGTGCCGACAGTCGATCGCACGAAATATGCGGCGGCATCGGGCGTGGAGAAAGGCGCTTACATTCTCGCCGACGCGCCCGGCGGCAAGCCCGACGTCCTGCTGCTGGCCACCGGCAGCGAAGTATCTTTATGCGTGCAGGCCTATGAACAGCTCGCGGCGGAAGGCGTGAAGGCGCGCGTGGTGAGTATGCCGAGTTGGGAGCTGTTTGAGCGGCAGCCGCGGGAGTATCGCGAGACGGTCCTGCCGCCGGCGGTAACGGCGCGCGTTTCCGTGGAGCAGGCATCCGTTCTGGGATGGGACCGTTACGTCGGTCCGCGCGGGCGCACGATCGGCATGCACACGTTCGGCGCGTCCGCGCCATTGAAAGAAGTACAGAAAAAATTCGGATTTCTGCCGGCCACCGTGGTGGCCGCCGCCCGCGAAGTACTGGGCAACGCTACCGAGCCGCGACCGTAAGGGAGCGGTTCTAGTTCACCCACGGCCCGCGCCCGGAACCGTGCTTTCGCATGTATACCTGGAATTTCTTCTTGGCGCGCTGCATCTTGTAGTTGCGGTACCAGCGGCGCACCTCGTACGTATCCAACTTCGGAAAACGCACTTTCAGGTAAAGCAGGCCGAAGATCATCCCGCCCAGGTGCGCGACCTCGCTGACGGCGCCGTTGACGTTAAGCGATCCCAGCAGCGCCATCGCGCCATAAATCATGACGAAATACTTCGCCTGGATAGGAAACACGAAAAAGAAAAGGATTATCGTTTCCGGATAAAGCACACCGAAAGCCAGCAGCACTCCGAAGATGGCCCCGGATGCGCCGATCGTCCCCCGCGGGTCGCCCAACAGCATTTTCACGGTGACGTCGCAAACCCCCGCGCCGATCCCGCACAGAAAATAGTACTTCAGAAACTTCCGCGTTCCCCAGTCTCTTTCCAGCGTGGCGCCGAACATCCACAGCGTGAGCATGTTGAAGAGCAGGTGCAGGATACTGCCGTGCAGGAACAGGTAGGTCGCCAGTTCCCAGATGGCGAAATGATACACCACCGCCCGCGGGACCAAAGCGAACGGACTGAAAATATCCCCGAAGCCGGCCTGTTGTGCCAGGTAACCCAGCACGAAGACCGCGGTATTGCTAATGAGCAGCCATTTCACGCCATTCGGGAAATTACCCGATGAAAAAATGGCGTTTAATTTGTACCTGGTGCTGTGCCGCATCGAGGGCCTTAACGGTTAGGATAGCATTGTCTTGTGGGGCAGCCGCCTCAGTGGGGCGGGCGGGCAGGCGGGCACCAAGCTGCCCCACATTATTCGGATAATCCGTCCCTGTTATATTTAGCTTTGGCACGGCGGGCTTAAGGAGGTTTTGCATGCAGTCCAGACGTAGTTTTATGGTGGGCGCAATCACCGCGGCGTCGGCCGCGCGCGTACTCGGCGCGAATGAGCGCATTCGCCTCGGCCTGATTGGCGCGGGCGGCCGCGGCAACCATCTCGTGAATATGGCCAATGCCAACGGCGGCATTGAGTGGGTGGCTCTTTGCGACGCCTGGGACCACCGGCGCGATGAAACCGCCGGCCGGTTGGGTGTTCCGGTGAAGAAGTACGGCGACTATCGCGCGCTGCTCGATCACAAAGACATCGATGCGGTGATCGTAGCGACCTGGGATCACATGCACTCGCGCATCGCCTGCGATGCGTGCCGCGCGGGGAAGGACGTGTTTGTCGAAAAGCCGATGACCTCGCTGCCCATGCAGGGCGTGGAGATGGTGCAGGCGGTGCGCGACACGCATCGTATCGTCGAAGTGGGCGTGCAGCAGCGCTCCATGCCGCACTTTATCGAAGCCAAGCAGAAGTTCATCGACAGCGGCGCGATCGGCAAGGTCAACATGGTGCGCACATTCTGGAACGCGAACAGCGGGTACCTGGAAAAGCCGCCGGCCGGTATGGACAACAAGCCCGAGGGCCTGGATTGGGACACGGCGCTCGGATGGCTTCCCAAAATTCCGTGGGACCCCAAGCGCTATTTCAATCGGTTTGCGTACTGGGATTTCTCCACCGGCGGCCAGACCGGCGGGCTGTTCGTCCACCTGGTGGACGTCGTGCACTGGTACCTGGATCTCACGCGGGCGCGCTCGGCCGTGGCGCTGGGCGGCGTCTACCTGTACAACGACGGGCGCGATACGGCGGACAACATCAACGGGATCGTGGAATATCCGGACAACCTGGTGGTCTCCTTCGAGGCTACCATCACCGACATGATTTTGAAGGAGTCCGTCGATATCTGCTTTCACGGCGCCAACGGGCGGTTGTCCATCTTTCGCCAGGGGTACCGGTTTACTCCGGCCGAAAAAGGCGCGCCGGAGGTCACCGGCGGCACGTCGCGCGAAGAGGCGCACATGGGAAACTTCCTCGCCTGCGTCAGGACGCGGAAGCAGCCTAACGCGGACGTGGTTTCGGGACACTATTCGGCGCTGTCGTGCCATCTCATGAATCTCGCTTATAAGCAAGGCGCGCGAACGTTCTGGCAGCGCGAGTGGGATGTTTAGCTTTCCTTAGCCACACAAAGGAGTTTCCTATGAGCATTTCTATTGGCGTAAACATGGAGTTCGTCCGTCACGAGGATCTGTCGTTCGCCGCGGGCGTGCGGCGCGCCGCGCAACTCGGCTTCCGCTATGTCGAGCCGATGGTGCACAACGGCCGCGAACTGTTGAGCGAGGCCGGTTACTTCCATTCCGTTTCGCTTGACGACGAGCCTTTGGAAATCAAGGCGCTGCTGGAAGAGAACGGCGTCGCGGCCTCGGGCTTGAGCGCGCATTGCCCGCTGATGCGGCCGGAGATCAGCGTTCCGTACCTGCAGAAGGCGATCCGTTTTGCGGCCGCCATCGGAGCCCCGGTGGTCAACACCGACGAGGGTATCCGGCCCGCCTGGCTGAGCGACGACGACATCTGGCCAGTGATGCGCTACACGCTGACCGCCGCGCTGCGCACCGCTCAGCACTACGGCATCTACATCGGGATCGAGCCGCACCAGAGCATCTCCCGGACTACGGCTGGTCTCTGCCGCATCGGTGGCCTGGTGGATTCGCCTTTCTTGAAATTCAACTACGACACGGGCAACGCGTACCTGGCCGGCGAGGACCCTTACGAAGGTTTGCGCGCCGTACGCGACCGCCTGATACACGTGCACGCCAAGGACATCGCCATCGCGCACGCCGAGGCCGAACGAGGCAAGGTCACCGGTACGCCGGTGGGCTGCGCTTGCGGAGACGGGGTGATCGATTGGGGAAGGGTGATCGCCATCCTGCAGGAGGTCGATTGGAGCGGCGTGTTGAGCTGCGAATGCGGCACGTCCGAACAAGCCCGGCGCAGCCTGCTGCACCTGGAGGCGCTGTTGCGGCCGGTGGAGGCCGTGTCTTTCCGAGCCGCGACCGTAAAGGAGCGGTTGCATGCGTAGGCTGGCGGCCCTGGCGCTGGCGGCTGCCGCGTTACATCCCGCGCTCGGCGCTGCGCCGATTCGTACGCTGATCTTCTCCGGTCAGAACAACCATGGCTGGCGCACGACCACTCCTTACCTCGAAAACCTGCTGACCGCCTCCGGCCGCTTCGAGGTTCGGGTGGAAGAAGAACCCGCCGGAGTGACCGCCGCGACGCTGGCCCATTACGATTTGATCGTGGTCGATTACCAGGGGCCGCGCTGGGGCGATGCGACCGAGCGGGCGGTGGCCGATTTCGTCGCTTCCGGCAAGGGGCTGGTCGCCGTACATGGATCGAGCTACGCCTTCAGCGGGCTGGATATTCTAGGGCCGGGGCACGTCCGCACCGGGCGCACCGAGCCGCCTTGGCTCGCGTGGGCCGCAATGCTGGGAGGCACCTGGGCGGGCGACCCGCCACGCAGCTTTCATGCGCCGCGCCACCTTTTCACGGTGAAATTCACCGATCCCAGCCACCCCATCGCGCAAGGCATGGGCAGCGGCTTTCAGACTTTGGACGAACTCTACCACGGGATGCATTTCCTCCCGTCCGCCCATCCGATCGCCACCGCCTATGACGACCCGTCCATCGGCGGCACGGGCGCCGATGAACCGGTCCTGCTGACCGTGAACTACGGAAAGGGCCGCGTCTTTTACACCGCGCTGGGCCATGAGGTGCCCGCCATGCAGGAAGCGGGCTTCGCCATCACCTTCGTGCGCGGCGCCGAGTGGGCCGCCAGCGGAAACGTGACGCTGCCGCCAGTCGTTCCGGCGAGCCGTGCGGCGCACCCCCTGCGCGTCGAAGTAGTCACCGGGGGGCATCCCTTCGACCCAGAATTCTACGAGCTTTTCGTTGGCCGGCCGGATCTGGAAGTGACCGTCACCGGCCATCCCGACGCTTATACGCGCGATCTTCGAACCGAGACGGATGTGCTGGTGCTGTATGACCTGGTTTCCGAAATCGGCGACCAGAAGCGCGACAACCTCAGGGCCTTCCTGGAGGCGGGTCGTGGCCTCGTGGTATTGCACCACGCCATCGCCGATTTCGGTTCGTGGCCATGGTGGAGCGAGCAGGTGGTGGGTGGAAAATACCTGTTGCAGCCCGAGGGCGGGCGGCCCGCCTCCACCTACAAGCACGACGAAGATATCTTGGTCCGGGCAGTGGGGACGCACGCCATCACGCGCGGTCTTGCCCCGCTGCACCTCCGCGATGAAACCTACCACGGGATGTGGATCTCGCCGCGGGTGAACGTGATACTTGAAACCAGCAACCCATCGAGCGATGGGCCGGTGGCGTGGATCGGCCCGTACGACAAGTCGCGCGTCGTGTACATCCAGCTTGGACACGGTCGCCTTGCCCAGCAGAATCCGGACTACCAGGAACTGGTGCATCGGGCCGTTTTATGGGCCGCGGGACGGCTTGAATAAGCGGGGGCAGCGTCTTCGATGGGCGCGCGACATAAAAGTGAAGATTCCGGCAACGCCACTTGAACCGCCGGATCGCAGCACCTCAGCGCTATCCGCGTTCATCTGCGTTCATCCGCGGCCAGATGTGCTTTTCTTCCGGCCCAACGCGAAAACCAAAACCCCATATTGGCCGCGGATGAACGCAGATGAACGCGGATAAGAAACAAGCCAGACGGGAGTTTTCCTGAGCGGACCAAGCGTACAAAGCCGGGGCGCCCAAGACATTCAGCGCCCGGGAAGCGGGTTCCCTTCGCCCGGCGTGGCGGGTCGAGCGGCCTGCAGTACGGGTACGCAAGGATGGCGCGCTTGCATTTTCTTCCCGTTTGCGGTTACCCTAAATTCGTTCGAAGATTGCCGGTGTTTTTTGGGAAGCTGGTGCAAATCCAGCACGGCCCCGCCACTGTAAGCGTGGAGGACCGGTCGCATGAGCCACTGTCCTTAGCGGATGGGAAGGCTGACTGGTTCGTGGAAGCGCAAGTCAGGAGACCGACCGGCAAGACTCCGTAATTGCGGCTCTCGAGGGAGGAGCCTACAATGCGCTTTCTGGTCTTATGGCTGGGGCTGTTGCCCGCCGCCATCGCAACGCCACTCACCGTTCACGGAACCGTGGTGGACCCGTCCGGCGCCGCCATCTCGGGCGCGCAGGTTTCCGCCGTCAACCGGTTGGGCGTAGCTCAACAAACCACCACGGACCAGGCGGGCGGTTTCACGTTGAAACTTTCCGAGACCGGCGGCGTGCGTCTCGTGGTTACCGCGCCCGGCTTCGAGACGAAGAGCATCGCGCTGGCTGCGACGTCCGCCCCGGAGCCGCTCACCGTACACTTGAATATCGCGCCCCAAGTGGATTCGGTGCGGGTGGCGGGGTCGGCGATCGACGTGCCGCTCAGCGAGCAGGGCAGCAGCATCGCCATCGTGCCGCGCGAGGAGATCGCGGAACGCAACGAAGGCCTGGCGGTGGATCTGCTTCGCTACATGCCTGGAATCACGATCGGCCAGAGCGGCGGTGCCGGCGCCGTGGCCGACATGTTCATCCGCGGCGGCAACTACAATTTCACGCTGGTGCAGATCGATGGCGTCCCCGTGAACTCGGTCGGCGGCGGTTTCGACTTCGCGCACATTCCCACCGATTGGCTGGATCGCGTGGAGGTGATCGAAGGGGCGCAATCGTCGGTCTACGGGGCCTATGCCAATAGCGGCGTGGTCAATTTCGCCACGCGCACGGCGGCCGATTCGCCACAACTTGAAGTGCTCGCCGAGGGGGGCACTTATGCGGAGCACCGGTTCGCGCTGGGCGCCTCCGGTACGCTGGCGGGCTTTGGCGTGGCCGCATTCGCTTCGCAGCTTGGAGACAACGGCCCGGTTCCCAACAGCGACTACCGCAATGACAATGTGGCGCTGCACGTCACGCGCTCGTTCGGCAGGCAAAGCCTGTCGTTCGGCGGCGACTACAATGCCAACGACGTGGGAAGCCCCGGCCCTTACGGTTCCGATCCGGGGCACGATTTCACCGGACTCGACACCATCACCCGCGACAAGAACGATTTCTCCGACTACTTCCTGCATCATCAGATCGATTTCTCGCCGCGCTTTCGCCAGGAGACGTTCGCCAGTTTCTTCCTGGAAAACAGCGGGTACGCCAGCCCCTACGGGTTCAGTTACGAGAAGGATCTGCGCGGGCAGTTCGAGACGCGCAGCATTGTCAGCGTGGCGCGCTGGTACACGGCGGCGTTCGGCGTCAGCCTGGCGCGCGAGGAAGTCAAGAACACTTACATCAGCGACGATAACTTCAATGCTTTTCCGATACGCCGCGATGACGCGGGCATCTATTGGGAGAATCGTTTCCGGGTTGGCAGCCGGTTCTACTTCAATGCCGGCGTGCGCGGCGAGATCATCGGCACGCCGTCCATTCCGGAGAATACGCCGGATGGCCGGCCGGCATTCCCGGCCAACACGGTGGCCAAGGTCAACCCCAAACTGGCGGCAACTTACGTGCGAGGCAGCACGCGGCTGCATAGCTCGTTCGGTACGGGGATTCGCCCGCCCGCCGGGCTGGAACTCGCGTTCACCAACAATCCGGCGTTGAAGCCCGAGCGCACGGCCAGCTTCGATTTCGGCGTGGAGCAGCGCGTGTTTGGCGACAAGCTGTCGCTGGATGCGACTTACTTCTACAACCGGTTCTACGATCTGATCGTCTCGCTGGGCGGTAATCTGGCGGTGCTGAGCGCCTTTCAGACCGACAACCTGTCGAACGCGCGGGCGCAGGGCGCGGAACTGACGGCACGTTACCGCCCGGCGCGTTGGATGTCGCTGACGGGATCTTACACCTATCTCGCTTCGGAGGTCCTATCGCTGAATGGCTCCACGGGCCTCGCGCCGGTTCCTTTCTTCGTGGGTCAGGAACTGATCCGGCGGCCCGCGAATTCCGGCTCGTTCGTTTCAACCTTCAGCCGCGGGCGGGTTTCGGCGAATGTGACTGGTTACTTTCGCGGCTCCGACCTGGACGTGGACCCGACCTATGGCGCGTCGGCGGGCCTGTATCCCTGCCGCGGCTTTGTGGATATGGGGTTCAACCTGAATGTTCGCCTGGGCGGGGGGCTGACCGCCTATGGAAACTTGCGCAATGCGCTGAATCAGTCTTACGAGGAAGTCTTGGGATACCCTGCGCCAAAGCTGAACTTTGTGGCGGGGTTTAAGTGGGCATTGCGCAAAGGCCATTGAAGTGGGGCAGGCCCCCGGCCTGCAGCGGCCTCTCAGGCCGCCCGCCCGGTGGCTTTTCGAGCGCGGCAAGCGCAAAATGAGATCGCGCCATTAGCGAACATGACTGTTGTAGTGCGGCCTGGACCACTTCGGGCGCTGGGAACTTCGCCCGCGCGCCCATTGCCGGTATGTGGGCGACCTGGCCCGCACCCGGATCGAATCGCGCCTCGGCGAGCTTCGCCTTCTGCTGCACGAGGGCAAGACCCGGGTCTACCGCACAGCCGATGGCGTCACCTTCCTCGGGTGGCGTGTCTTCCCGGAGAGGCGCAGGCTGGTGCGGCCCAACGTGGTCCGTTTCCGGCAGCGAGTCCGGGCCTTGCAGCGGCAGTATGCGCAAGGAGAAATTCAGTGGAAGGACGTCGCGGCACGCCTTCAGGCCTGGAACGCGCACGCGGCCCACGGCGATACCTGGGCGCCGCGCGAACAGATCTTCTCCCAGCACCCGTTCCAGCGCAAGCCCCCGGCTGAAAAAGCTTTTCCGCGCGGCTGCCGCGCGTTTATAGCCGCACCACACGCACTGGAACAAGAAAAAAGAAAAAGGAAAAAGAACAAAGGGAATCAATTCCCGGCGCACCGGACTCCGTCGGCGTAGCCACGGTACTCCGGTACGAGCCTGTTACGGAGCGACGCGCGCGCGAGCCTCGGACCGTAGTACCAGGAACCCCCGCGCAGCACTCGATGCGTCCCGCTCGCGGGACCACGCGGATCGCTTTGGCTACCGGCCGCGTACTCCGCGCCCCAAGCCGCTACCCACTCCCACACGTTCCCCAACATGTCGTACAGGCCCCACGCATTAGGCTGCTTCTGCCCCGCTTCGTGCGTCTTGTTTCCACTATTGCCGGCATACCAGGCGATGGCGTCCAGGTCCCCATACCGCGCGCCCGTACTGCCCGCTCGGGCCGCATACTCCCATTCGGCTTCCGTTGGCAGCCGCATGCCAACTGCCTCGCAGTATGTCTGGGCCTCATTCCAACTGATGGTCTCCACCGGGAGGTTCGTCCCCTGGAAGTGGCTCGGATTGGTTCCCATGGCCCGCTGATAGGGTGCCTGCGTCACTTCCGTCTGCCCGATCCAAAACCCGTGGGTAATCGTGACGAGGTGCGCGGGCTCTTCGTCCGCGTAGCATTCGGTATCCCCCGGCGAACATCCCATGGTGAACGTTCCCGGTGGAATCCAGACGTAGGTGAGACCATCCTTCGGGTTTACCCTTGTTGTGCCCGGTTGCCGCGCTGAGGCTATGGACTGCTGCAAATCGCGTGTCCCCTGGTCCTCGCCGGTGATGCTTTCAAGTTCCTTGACCTCTGCTTCAGCCATGTCCCACTGCTGCTGCTGCAATGCCTGACGGATTTGCCCGCGCAGCGCATCCGCACGGATCGTCGCCGCGCGAGCCTTTGCCGCGGCCGCAAACTGCCCGCTCGGG
>Ga0224555_1000799_pt1 | contig 48087 bp, 43 predicted proteins | sample 714S23034metaG_FD_180687 | JGI IMG/M metagenome (GOLD analysis project Ga0224555, IMG submission 180687) | Peat soil microbial communities from Stordalen Mire, Sweden - 717 S2 30-34 | ecosystem: Environmental > Terrestrial > Soil > Wetlands > Peat | place: Sweden: Norrbotten County, Stordalen...
AAGTAAACGAGCAGCGGGGCGGCTTGCGAGCCCAAGCTCGCGCCCCGCTGCGGTCGACAATCCCCGCTATAAAACTGTCCTCGATGTCTTGTCACTTTTCTGTCCTCGATGTCCTGTCACCGTGCCGGGCGCGCGCGCTCCCCCGAAGAGCAGGAAATTTGCGGGCTAAGGCGTGGCGCTTCTCAGGCCTTTTGAGACCCCGACTTTTTGCTGCTGCGAGCGGCGACGATACGACGTGCCTCGTTGGCGATCATGCCCAGGAAACGGAACAGACGCCGGGCGGCGCTCATCTCGGGCCACGCGAGGAATTGTTCCCGCGCGAGCCGGTCCGCCTGGGCGTTGCGGCCAAGCGCCCGCAGGCATTCGATCTTCATGTCCTGCGCCTGGCGCAGGCGCAGGTCGGCCATCTGTGTGGCTTCGATATATTTGAGCGCCTCGGTGTGGTTGCCGTTTTTGATGCGTTGCTGGGCATGGGAGAGCAACCGCGTCACGGCCATGACTTCCTGCCGGATATAGAGCGGGTTGAACACATTACGCTCCTCCGGGCTCAACGCGGTGTGCCGTTCCTCCTGAAAAACACAGTAGAGGTCGGAAAACGCCTTCTCTTCCTCGTTCGTCAATGTCGTCCAGATCTTTTCCAGTTCCGCCGATGCCGCCGCGCGTGATTTTTCGTCCGGGAAATCCATGGCCGCGACAAGCTTTTGGGCGCACTCCTTGCGCTCGGGCATCAACAACTGGAAGAACCTTGTCCAGAACGGTACGCACCGCATCCGCTGGGTCTTTCCCTTGCCGCCGCCGATGGGGTTGATGGTCATGGGAATCTGGGCGCAACGGCCGGCCATCTGCGCGATCTGCTCGACCCATTTGTCGTCGAACCAAAATGCGAAGACGCCGGGGAAAACCTTCTCGTACCCGAGTGCGAGCAGGAAGCCCCAGCCGATGAACGGATAGGTGGCCTGTTCCGCGTTCGGGTCGTGGGCGAAGGCCAGCATAATGCCATCCCGGTACCGTCCGAATTCCGTGCGGACGATGTCGTCCCAGCCGGGCGTGTCGAATCGGGCGTCATCGCACGAGATCATATACACCTCGGACGCCCGGCCGGAGGCATTCCAGAGGGCCTGGTGCGCCTGGCCGAGCGCCGGCGGCCTCGGGCCGAACTGCCAGTGAACCCGGAAATCCAGGTTCTTGAATCTGCCTCCGTCAACGGCCTTGCGGGTGATTTCGTCGTCGTCATCCACGTAAAGCCACACCGCCAGTTTGTCCTTTTGAGCCGTGTTCGCCTTCAGGGTGGCGAGTTCTTCGTCGAGCATGTCCGGCCGGGCCCGCGTCGCCATGAGAATGGAGATTTCGCCCCGTCGGATGCCTGCTTGGACCGGGTCGAGGGCGGTTGAATTCGATGGACTCATGGTCGGGAGAGACTAAGGGGTTGCGTGATGGATTCAACCTGAAAACCGAATGGGTGGAACGGCGACCCGCCCGTTCCGGTCGGCGACCCGCCGACCGGAGGAGTTGGACGATTGGCGACCTTTTGGCTTGAGATTTCAAGTGGAACGCCCCGCTCCATTCCGTCCGGCGGGTCGCCGGGCGGGACGGGCCAGTGGCCCATGCTACCCATTCGAATTCAGCCGACGGTTCCCGTGGATGCTTGGGAGATGAACTCACGCACGGCGTCCACCGTGCGGGGAATCGGAAAGAGCCCCCGGATTCTTTCATTGTTCGCTTCCACCACTCGCGGGGCGGCATCCGCGGGAAGCGCCGACAGGTTCAATTCCCGGTTGGCCAGCCGGGCGATTTCCCGCATCGAGATCAATCCATCCCCGCAGAGGTTGAACGTGCCTCCTTCGATTCGGCGTTCGATCAGAGCCCACGCGATGCCGGCGACGGCATCGGTTGGAAGGTATTGATAGCGGGAATCGGGGTGGATGCGGAGCGGAAGGCCCTGGAGGATGTCAAAGACCGGGTTCTTCCTCAACCCAGGGCCCACCATGCCGGCCAGACGCAAAATCAGCCAGTGCGGCGCATAATGCTCGACCAGTTGTTCGGCGAGACGTTTGTGGAATCCATACCTGGAAACGCGCGCCAGATCGACCGGCGAATCCTCGCGCGTCGTCGCCGGCGAAGTCAGATCGCTGTAAACGTCCACGCTGGAAACATGCACCTGCAAGGCCGCGGGAAATTTCTTCAGTGATTTCAGCCGGTGCACAACGGAGGATTCAAACTCGGCGACAGGATCCTGATCGGCAAGGTATTTCCGCGAATTGCAGGCGGCTTCGATGACCACGTCGGCGGGCGCGGCGGGGAGGGTGTCGAAGTTCTGGCGCGTCACGCAGACGAGCTCGATATCGGCGCGCGGCCGGAGGAGGCGCACAAAGGCGGAACCGACGAATCCATTCGCGCCAATGACGGTGACACGCATGGTTGTTTAGAGGCGCAGGCCGGGGGGCTTGCTGAGGAACCACTCGATCGTTTGCCGCAGTCCTTCGCGCAGGGTCGTGCGGCATTCGCACCCCAGCCGCTCCTTCATCCGGGTGACGTCGAAGCCCTTGTATAACTGGCCGTCCGGTTTGGAGGTGTCCCAGACCACTTTGCCCTGGTAGCCGGCCAGTTCCGCGACCCGTTCGGTCAATTCCTTGATCGTCACGGCGCGGCCGGAGGAAATATTGATGATATCGCTGCCTTCGTATTTTTCCGCGGCGGCGACGATGACTTCGCAGGCATCCTTCACGAAGACGAAATCGCGGGTGGGGCGTCCGCTGCCCCAGGCGGTCACTTCGGGGTTATTGGCGGCCTTGGCTTCGAGGAATTTCCGGATCAACGCAGGAATGACGTGCGAGTTATTGAGATCGAAATTATCGAAGGGTCCATAGAGGTTGCCGGGCACGAGGACAATTGCGTTGAAGGCGTGTTGGCGGCGGTAGGCTTCGGCCTGGACGGCGCTCATGGCCTTGGCCAGGGAGTAGGGGGCGCTTTCCGCCTGCGGCATGCCGTTGAAGAGCTCGGTTTCCTTGATCGGGCTGGGCGCATGCGCGGGATAACTGCATCCTCCCATGAGGGTGATGTATTTCCGCACCCCGGCGCGCCAGCATTCATGAAGCATCAGGGTCCCCATCAGGAGGTTTTCATAGCAGAATTCCGCCGGGCGGGATTTGTTGGCGCCGATGCCGCCGATAAGGCCGGCGAGATGAAACACGATTTCGGGTTGATGATCCTGTAACAGCCGGCGGACCTGCGTCTGTTCGAGGAGGTTGTAATCCCGGTGCGAAGGGGTCGCGAGCTGGCAGGGTTTTTCGCGGAGGAGCGGCACGAGATTGGATCCGACGAAGCCGGAGGCGCCGGTGACGAGCACCTTGCGTGCGGCCCAGAGATTCCGTCCCTGGATTTGCGTTTTGTCGTCTGCCATAGAATCAAGCCGGCGGGGTGGGAGGGTCCGGGTTCAGTTCGCGGAAGGGTTCGAGTTGCTGGTGGGCGCGGGCCTTGTCATCTTTGGCAAAGTCCTCTTCGAGGTCGAAGTAGATGATCTGGCTGCCGGAGAATTCAAATTCAAAGGGCACGTGGATCAGCCGGCTGAACCGCTTCCTGACCTTGCTTTGGCGTTCGGGCGGGACGAAGAACAGGATGAAACCGCCGCCGCCCGCGCCGAGCAATTTGCCGCCCAGAGCGCCGGTCGCGAGGGCCTCCGCGTAAAGCGCGTCCACCTGCGGGTTCGAGACCTTCTCGCTCAGGCCGCGTTTGGCCAGCCACGCCTGGTGCAGCAGTTCGCCGAACGCCGACAAGTCGCGTTTGCTGTTCAGGATCTCGCAGCTTTGCTCGACGCACTCCCGCATTCGATTCAACAATCCCGCCCGCGCTTCCACGCCGGCGACATAACTGGAGGCGACGTCCGACGCCGTGCGTTTGATGCCGGTGTAGAACAGCATCAAATGGGAATTCAACTCCTTCAGGCGGTTCTGCGAAAGCGTCATCGGCTGGACGGAAAAGTCTCCGTTTTGAAGGAAACTGATGCGGTTGACGCCGCCGAACGCCGCGCACACCTGGTCCTGAGAACCGACGGTTTCCTTGAGGATGTCCTGTTCCAGGTGGATTCCTTCGGAGGCCAGTTGTTTTTTGCCGACGACCTTGCCTTTGAGCGCATAGAGCGCGTGCAGCAGGCCGACCGTGAAGGCCGAACTGGATCCCATGCCGCTGCGGCCGGGGAGGTCGCCGCCGTGGTGGATCTCGATGCCGCGCTCGATTTTCAGGTAGCGCAGGGTTTCACGGACGGAGGGGTGGGTGATCTCCTCGACCGTGTGGCAGAGTTCGATTTTTGAATAGACCACGCGGATGCGGTGTTCGAGGAACGGCGGGAGATAGCGGCACGTCAGGTAGCAATACTTGTTGATGGTCGCCGCGAGCACCGCGCCGCCGTGCTGGCGATACCACGCCGGGTAATCCGTCCCGCCCCCGAAAAAGGAGACGCGATAGGGAGTCCTGCTGATGATCATGATCTCGGTTGCTCTGCTGTCTGCCAAAATCCCCTATGTTCCCGCACGAACGCTTCCGCGAGCGGAAGGGATTCCGGGGTACCAATATCCAAAAATGGGGCCTGAGTCACGCAGACTTTCAGCCGGACCCGGCGGGTGGTGAGTTCGGGAAAGACTTCCTTTTCAAAACTCAGGGGCGTCCGGTCCGGAAAAAACCGGAGTGTCGATGCGCGGACCAGATAGACGCCGGCATTGATCGTGCCGGCGCCGGGCCGTTTTTCCCGAAACGCAACCAGTTCACCGGCGGCGCTCTGCTCGATGGTGCCGTAGCGCGAGGCATCGGGCATCGGCACACCGAGGAGGGCGCCGTCGATGCCGGTTTCGGCCAGGGACCGCAGCATTCCGTCCAGCGGCGCCAGCGCCAGAGAATCGCCGTTGAGGATCAGCCAGGCCGGAGGGTTTTCCGCGGAGTCACGGACGGCGTTGAGGAAGCCTCCGGCGGTGCCCAACGGTTTCGTTTCCGGCACACAGCGCACGCTGACGCCCTTGACGGGCTGCGTCTGGAAATGGCGCTCGATGGATTCCCCCAGATGCCCGGTGGAGAGGATCACGCGGCGGATGCCTTGCCCGGCGAGGTAACGGACCATCCATTCGAGGAACGGCCTTCCGTTCACGGGCGCCATGGGCTTGGGAAGGTTCGGCAGCAGATGTTGAATGCGGGTGCCCAGGCCGCCCGCAAGCACCACCGCGGTCACTGGATCAGGCGAGACGTTCACGCGGTGGCCGTGGGGGGTTCAAACGTTCGAGTAGATCGTGTTTCGCAGGATGACGTAACCCTTGATCAACTCCTGAATGCCGCGGTCCAGGTTCCACTCGGGTTTGAAACCGGTGGCGAGGATGCGCGCATTAGACACGATGTAATCCCTTTTGTCCGGGTCCTCGCCGATGGGCGCCTCGAGATAAACGAACTTGGGCAGGTGCCGCTTGATCACCGCGCACAATTCGAGTTTGGACAGGTTTGCATCCTCGAGGCCGACGTTATAGGGCCGTCCCTTCATGCCGTCGAAATGGGCCATCCCGTGCAGAAACGTCCGCACGACATCGCGGATATGGATGTAATTGCGTTTGAAGTGGCCCTCGAAAATCATCACGGCCCGGTCATTCACGGCGCGATAGACAAAATCGTTCACGAGCAGGTCCAGTCGCATTCGGGGCGACAGGCCGAACACGGTGGCGAGGCGGAAGCTGATGCTGTTTTCGCGCTGCAGCACCGCTTCCTCGGCTTTGACTTTTGTGACGCCATAGGTGGAAATGGGCCGGAGCGGCGACTCTTCGGTGCAGGGTTTGCCCTTTTCGCCGACGCCGTATCCGCTGTTGGTGACCGGCATGATGATCCACTGGCTTTTCGAGGCCAGCCGGCAGAGCGTTTCCACGGCTTCCTGGTTGGTGGTCCGGGTGGCGATGGCATCGGTGTTGCACAGCGGCACGCCCACGAGCGCGGCCAGCGGAATGATCAGGTCGGCTTTGGCAACCAGCGGCCTGACCACGGCTTCATCGCGGCAGTCGCCGCGCACCACCTGGAATCGGTCGGAATGGCAGCAGTCCAGGAGACTGCTTTGGTTGAAGTAAAAATTGTCCAGGACGGTCACATCATGGCCCTGAGCCAGCAGTGTGGGCGTCAAGACCGAACCGATGTAACCGGCGCCGCCGGTGACCAGTATTTTCATATCGATCGTCGCTGTGAACCGTTGTGTCCGTCCCCGGCAAATCCAAACCGTTACCGGGACGCCGTTCGCGCGGGTTTTGCCGGTGCCTTGTGTCCGGCCGGGGCGCCCGGCTGAATCGGGGCCGGCGCCGCTTGTTCCCTGGAAAAAATTACAAACCCAAGCAGCAGCAAACCGATCACGATGGCGGCGAGGCTCACGTACATGGGGGCCGTGTCCGGCTTGAACAGGAACTCGACGTTGTGGGTTCCGGGCTGCAAATACACTCCGCGCATGATAAAATCGCAGCGGAGAAGTTCGGCTCTCCTGCCATCCACCCAGACCTGCCAGTTGGGATCGTACTTGTCAGCGAGCATGAGGATCGACGGCGCGTTGGCGACGGCGTGGAGCTTGATGTCCTTTGGGGCGTAACTGGAGAATTCCACCGTTTCGGCGTTCCCATCGGAGGCGGGATGTTTTGTCGGAGACGGAACGGGCGACGCCAGCAGGACCCGTTGAGCCGGATCAAACGCGGGCGCGGCCAATTCTTCGAGGGTGAGAAAATCGTTCGTGCCGACCTGGTTCAACAGGGCGAGGTTGTTTGAGCTCAGAGAAGTCTTGTTGAGTGTCCTCAGGGCGTTTGGGTCGTCAGCGGGCGTTTGCCAGTTTGCAAAGAGTATTGCCCGCGGCAGGGCGCCGGTGAATTCAAACAGGGCATAGGCGCCGCTGGCGGAGGTGCTGGCGGTCAACTCCTCCAGCCGGGTTGGAGGATTCGGAGCACCGGGTTTGGGCACGATGTCGAAGGTGGTAACAATGCGAAACCGATGCAGGGCGGGATCGATCTGCTCGTTCAGCGGGTCCAGGTAGCCGGTCGGCCCAAGCAGGTAACGGGTATTGGTCAATGCCCAACGTCGCGTCAGCAGATGCAACGATTCCGGTGTGCCCCGGAATTGCAGCGCCGATTCAAAAGCAGCGACATCCTGCGGCACGCGGGGCATTTGAATGATATCGAGCGACTGGATATTGTAGTACAGAAAGAGGTGTTGGGTCCATTCGATCCGATAGATGCTGTCGAGCAAAGAAAGTTCCGGTGGCGCCTGGAATGGAAGGATGGCGACGCGGTGTTCGAAGGGTTTTTTCCGCAAAAAATCCACCACAGGGTTGCTTGCGTATTTCTCCTTGTAGTTCCAGTAAACGATCCAAGGCAGATCCGCCCGCCCCAGATCGGCCACCAGCACCAGCCCCAGCAGGATTGCGGCCCATTTCGCCCGTCGTCCCGCCAGGAGGCCGCTCAGAATCATCGTGACCAACGAGACGCTCGCCGCGAGCACCAGGACAAACCACCCGACCTGGTGGATGCTGAACCCGGCGATTTTCCGGGCCAGGGTGTCACCGAACCCGACCGTCTGCAAATACTCCTCGAGCGAATGTCGCGACGCCGCGTAAATCCACCAACCCCCCAGGCTTACGGCGATGGCCACGCCGCATCCAATCACCCAGCGCCTTTCGAACGCGCCAGCCATGGCCCACCAGGTATTCGACCGGGAACCCGGGCCGGTGACTTTGGCCGGCGCGGATTCCAGATAGCGCCGGCTGAATCCGTGAATGCCATACGCAAAAAGAATGACTGTGGCAAAACTCAAGATGTGAAGGAATTTTGCCGGATTGCGAATCGTGGAAAAATAGGGGAGCGCGTAAAGGATTCGATAAAACGGCGCGTATCGACCGAGGGCGAGCAACAGGGCGACCACAACAACCGCGGCCCAGAACCAGAGGAGTTTGCGCTGGTTCAACGAAAAAACCGAATTCTGGCAGGCGGATTGAATCGCAGCCCAGAGGGCCACCAGGACGACCAGCACCCCCGAATAAGGGCCACCGCCGGTAAAACGCATGAAGTGGACGCTCGGGTCCGGCGGTGGTCCCTGTTTGCCGCCTTCGATATAGTGGTTCCAGGCGGGATCGCGTCCCATGGCGCCCCAATAATTGCCGCCGTCAAATTTATCGGCAAACATCCCGATATCTTTGGGGGTGTCCATGCGGTATCCGAAGAGTCCGGGAACGATCAGCCCCAAGACTTCCTGTTTCGGCAGACTCCATTGCGTCGCCCAATCCCAATGTTCCTCTCTGGTTTTTGAATCCTGTGCAGTGCCGACGACGCCTTTGATTTCGAGGCCGATGAGGACGGTGAGAGCCTGCATTGCAACGAAGGCGGCGCAGATCGCGACCAAGGCGGCCCGGCCGGCCCCGCGCACCCATCGTTTTTTCGCCGGGCCGCCGTCCGTCAAGGCCTGGAACGCGATGTAAGACGCAATGAGGAGACTGAAAAGGGCGCCTATATCGGCGCCTTCCATGACTCCAATTCCCACGGCAAAGCCGGCCAGGCAAACCTTCAACCATGGCCGGAGGCCGGATGCAGAAGAGTCGGAGAGGGCTGCCAAAGCCAAAAACGTCATGGTGAAGGTATTCAACTGGGGGATCACACCCCAACAAGCGGCGGAAAAGAAACTGGAATTCAACGCTGCGGCGATCCCGCCGCAAAAGCAGGCGATCGGGGAAAGCTTCAGGCTGCGAAGGAAAAACCATGCACTCAGCCCGAGCCCCCAAATAGCCAGCGCAGCATAGAACTTGGAGAAGCAGAGGGGTCTCAACAGCCAGAAACAGAGTCCGGAGATGTCCGCCAGCCAACTGCCCCCGTTGTTCCCCAACCAATTCAGGTCCATCCATACGCCAAAAAAGGAATTGGGCGGCTGGATGGCGGGAACGCTGGCGGCACCCAGAGGGCCGTCGTTTGAAGCCAGGACAAAAGCCGGATCGAGGCTGCGGAAAAAGAGCACCACCAGGATGAGAGTCAGGCAAACGGGAAAAAGAATGATTCCTTTTCGAGGAACGCGTCTCCCCGCCGGGAGGCTTGGGGGATTCATAGCCGGACGGGGATTGGATGGGCCGTGGAAGTTCACTGGGATTTCGGATTCAAGTCATGTCTCATGCTGTTGCTATACTCTGATGGAAATCATCGAACAAGAAATGCTACGAAACAACGAGAAAATGCGGCCGAGGGCGGCTTCGCGGAAGAATTCCCGCTCCGGGCGATGCTCGCCGTCGCGAGCGCCTCGATTCATTTTTTACGCCAGCACAGGAACGAGCGTTCGTAATAGTTCCACCGGACATAGTGATAATATTTCAGACCCAGGTTCACCGGCCGCCAGCCGGGCTGCAGTTTGCCGATGAGCGCGTGCCACTCCTGGTTCGAGAACTTCGACTGGTGCCGGTCGATGCCGTCGTGAAGATCAGGGGAGGAAGTCGTCGAGGCGACGAAATAGCCGCCGGGGTTGAGGTGCGAATCAATGTTGTCGAATAAAGTCTGCAAGTCGTCCGGGTGGATGTGTTCCAGCACCTCCCAGGCAGTCATCAGATCGAACGTTGCGGGGGAATCTCCGGCGAAGAGCCGGAACGGTTTTGAGATGTCGCAGGTGAACAGATTTCGATTGGCAAGCGCCGGCCAGTTTGCCCGTCCGTGTTTGATCGAATAATCGGAGCCTTCGAGCCCGGCCGCCATCCAGCCCAGGGTTCGAAAGTCTTTAACCAACTGCCCGCCTGCGCATCCGAGATCGAGAAAGCCCGGGACCGGGGAGCGGGGATCTTCGCGCAGCAACCGGTTCATGTGCAGAATAAATTTCTTGTTGCTGCTGTTGTCATATTTCGTCCCCCAGGGCATGACATGGTCGGGAGACTCGAACGCGACCGGATGGGCCGTTTCCAGTCGCAGTTTGCCATCCGCGGGATGCAGCACGGGTCTGTGCCGGCGAAGATGAAGCCAGAAGACCAGATTATAAAACTGGCAGTAAAGCTTGAAACCGATCTCGGCGCCCAGAATGTCGAATTGACCGTGCCAGATCAGTCGGAACAGCCAAGATATGGAACGAACATGCATTGTGTTGACTTGCGAAACCGGGTTGGAGGCTCAAGCTGAATGGGTTTGCCCGGGGTCAATGTTTGTTAATGGGGATTGAGCCGCCGACAAACACCAGGTCGTCGAGGCGCTTCGGCACCCGTTCTTTCGGGAAGGAATCTGCGCACGACATGTGTTGTCACGCCGATGGGAAGTGCCATGGCTGGGCGGCAAAGTCAAGCAGGTCGTCGCCTCGTTTCAAATCAGGGCACCCCGGGATTCGAGCGCTTCGTCTCGGCAATTCGTCAGGGTTTTCCGTGCCCGGCGATGCGGGGTGATGCCGATTGACTTGGATTCGTTCCGGCATTTAAGCTGGGATTCCACATGATAAAAGGCAAACAGGTGGTTGTGACGGCTGCTTCAGGACCGAATGCCGGAGCCCTGGACAGGACGTTCACCAGTTTTGCGCAGAACCCGTTCCTGGAGATGCACGCCCTTATCTTCGGTCAGAAACTGCCAGAAACGCGCCTGTCGCAGATCACCTACCACCTGGTGGCGCCCGACCCATCGTTTTCTGATCCGATGCGGGATCAGTATTACCGGCGGTGGATTCTCCTCGATGAACTCGATGCGGAATACGCCCTGGTGGTGGACAACGGAGACGTGTTGTGCCTGCAACCCATGCCCGAAATTCCTTCGCTTCTCCATGGCGCCGCAATGGGAGGCTGTGTGGAACATGCCGGCGGCCGCTACCTGATGGGCCAGGAATACGTCAGTTGCTATCTCAACACAGGTGTCACCTTTTGGAACGTCCCGTCGAGCCGCAAGATCCGGGAGGAGACCATGGCCCGGGGCCGGGCCCACTTCCGCAGCATCGACGATCAGCGCTCAATCAACGAAATCGTCCATTCCCGCTATTACGATCAACTAATGGTGTTGCCGTGCCAGTACAATTACCGGGCGTTTCTGCCGCCCAAACGGAGCTCGCGGTGGCCGACCGTTACCCGTCTGGATGGCGTGGTCATTTATCACAACTCCCATTGCATTGATGCGGCGAAAAAACTGTTGCCCGTGAAGCGGCGGGCAGAGCTGCCCGATTTACCGCAGGACCCGGCACCGCTGACACCGCGCCAGCAATTCTGGCGACGGGTCAGGGAACGCCTTAAACCGCACATCGTGGGAGCCGGTCTCCTGCGCAGAATTTTCTCCGCGACCTGATGCCAGCGCGTCACCGGATCAATCCACCACCGTCAATCCCAGTGAATCAATGAACAAAAGCCGCGGCCGCACACGGCTCGACCGATCAAGCCGATGAACGCAATCTGCAAAAAGGCTTTCGTCACCGGAGGCTCCGGATTCATCGGCAGCCACGTGATGGATTCGCTGCTGGCTCGCGGCGCGGAAGTGATTGTTTATGACAATTTTTCTACCGGACGCCCCGAGTTCATGCCTTCGCCTCCCCCGCCCGTGTTGCGCGTGGTTCGCGGCGAGGTGCTGGATCTGCCGGCGGTTCAGAGGGCGATGGCCGGTTGCGACTTCGTGTTCCATTTCCAGGCCAACGCCGACGTGCGGAGCGGCAAGCAAAAAACCCGGATCGATCTGGAGCAGAACACCCTTGCCACATGGAACGTCCTCGAAGCGATGCGGATAAATGAAGTCAAGCGCATCGCGTTTGCCAGCAGCGCTGCGGTCTATGGTGAACCGGAGGTTTTCCCGACCCCGGAACAGTATGCGCCGCTTCAGACCTCACTATATGGAGCGAGTAAACTCGCCGGGGAAGCGATGATGCAGGCGTACTGCGAATACTTCGGGATGCACTGCTTCATCTATCGCTTCGTGAGCTGGATCGGCGAGCGCTACACCCATGGGATTGTGTTTGATGTCATGAAGAAGCTGCTGGCCGATTCCACACGCCTGCCACTGCTGGGGGACGGCACGCAGAAAAAATCCTATCTTTACGTCAAAGACGGCGTCGCCGGCGTCATGCTGGGCATCGAGAACGCGGTTGCGCAGAAAAGCGTTTACAACCTCGGCCACGACGAATTCATCGACGTCGTGCGGGTCGTTTCCATCATCCTCGACGAACTCAAGCTGCGGGATGTAAGACTCGAATTCGCCGGTGGAAAACGCGGCTGGCCCGGTGACAGCCCTCTGGTGCATCTCGATACGTCGCGAATCAAGGCCCTTGGGTGGCGCCCGGCTGTTTCCATTGAAGAAGGCCTGCGTCGAACTGTGCGTTATCTTCAACAGCGGCCTCACCTCCTTCGCGAACGGGTATAGGGAAGGCTGGCGCGGCACGCGTCCCCGGCTTCTGAGCCGTGCCGACTTTGGGGGCCCGGGCTGGGGACGCATCATACCGTGTCGCAGGATGACTTGCAAAACAGCCGGTTCGTTCGTATAAGTTTCGGCTCCCGGCCGCTGTGCGCGGAATCGGCCCCATACCGATATGGACACGACCAGCAACAAAATCAGACGAATTGACGACTTGGCCAAGGCGCTGGAGTCGGTGCGCGCCGACGGCAAAAAGATCGTCCATTGCCACGGAGTTTTCGACCTGCTTCACATCGGCCATATCAAACACCTCGAAGCGGCGCGGAAACTCGGGGATGTGCTGGTCGTGACGCTGACCCCGGATCGCTTCGTCAATAAAGGCCCTCACCGCCCGGCTTTTCCCGAACGCCTGCGGGCCGAGGCGCTGGCCTCCCTGGTTTGCGTGGATTTCGTCGCCATCAACGAATGGCCGACGGCGGTGGAGACGATCCAGCGGCTGCGTCCGAACCTCTACGTCAAAGGCAGGGTGCGCGAAGCCGGCAAGCGCGACCACACCAACGCGATCGACCAGGAAGAGGCCGCGGTCACGGCCGTCGGCGGGGAATTGGTGCTGACCGATGAGGAAACGTTCAGCGCCTCGACCCTGATCAACCGGTTCATGGACGTTTTCTCTCCCGAGACAAAATCGTTTCTCGAGGAATTCCGCAGCCATCACACGCCCGAGGAGGTCGTCGGATACCTGCAAGCCCTCCGGGAGCTGAAGGTCCTGATCATCGGCGAAACGATCATCGACGAATACCAGTTCTGCTCGGTCATGGGCAAATCCGGCAAGGAACCGGTGCTCGCCGCGCTTCACAACCGGACGGAACAATACGCCGGCGGCGTGCTGGCCATCGCCAACCACCTCTCGAATTTCTGCGACCATGTCGGCCTGTTGAGTTCCATCGGCGAGGTCAATTCGTGCGAGGACTTTATTTTGTCCGGTTTGAACAAACGCGTGACGCCGCATTTCGTGCGCATCGCCGGCGCCCCGACGATCGTCAAGCGCCGTTTTCTGGAGGAGTATCTCTCAACCAAATTGTTCGAGGTGTATGTCATGCGCAACGAGGCCATGCCCGCCGGGACCGAGGATGAACTCTGTCGTGAGCTGGAACGCATGGCCCCGCAATACGACCTGGTGATCGTCGCCGACTACGGCCACGGCCTGATGACCGAGCGCGCGGTGGATCTGGTGTGCGACAAGGCGAAGTTTCTCGCCGTCAACACGCAGGCCAACGCGGGCAACAAGGGCTTCAACACCATCTCGAAGTACCCGCGGGCGGATTTCGTCTCCATCGGCGAACCCGAGGCGCGGCTCGACGCCCGCAAAGTCAGCGCCGACCTGAAGCAGGTGGTCGAAGAGCTGGCCCGGAAAATGACGACGAAGCATTTCCTGGTGACGCGCGGCAGCTCCGGATGCCTGATTCACGACCGCGACCAGGGTTTCTCCTCGGTGCCCGCCTTCGCCATTCGCGTGGTGGACCGCGTCGGGGCAGGGGACGCGGTTCTGGGTTTTACGGCGCCTTGCTCGGCGCTGGGGGTTCCGCCGCAAGTGCTGGGGTTTATCGCCAACGTGGTCGGCGCGGAAGCCTGCACGATCATGGGCCACCGCAGCTTCATCGAGCCGGCCGCCCTGTTCCGGCATATTACCTCCCTGATGAAGTGAGGCTCCTCTCACGGGCAAAAAGCCTTGAATTTAACTCCCGGGACCATAAAGTATCCTCCTTTTCGGTCCATGATTTTATGAGCAGCAACAATCCGAACGGGTTCAAATCCGTCCTGGTGACGGGCGGCGGGGGGTATGTGGGCAGCGCGCTGGTGCCGGATCTTCTCAAGCGGGGTTATCACGTCACGGTGGTGGACGTTTTCTGGTACGGACGCGATGTGTTTGACGACTGCAACGGCCATCCGGATCTCGAGCGGATCGAGATGGACATCCGCGACGGAGGTCGGCTGAAGCAGGCATTGAGAGGCGTGGACGCGGTGATACACCTCGCCTGCATCTCGAACGACCCCAGTTTCGAGCTCGACCCGACACTGGGCAAATCCATCAACTACGACGCTTTCGCGGGTTTGCTCCAGGGTTCGATCGATCAGGGCGTGCGCCGGTTTATTTACGCGAGTTCATCGAGCATTTACGGCGTGAAGGAAGATCCCGATGTGCGGGAGGACGCCGAGCCGCAGCCATTGACGGACTACTCGAAATTCAAACTCGACTGCGAACGGGATCTGCTCGCGCACTCCGGCGTCAACGGCATGGAGCGGGTCATCGTCCGGCCCTCGACGGTGTGCGGCTATGCGCCGCGTCTGCGGCTCGATCTCACGGTCAACATCCTGACCATTCACGCGCTGGTGAATCACAAGATCCGCATCTTCGGCGGCAAACAGCTCCGGCCCAATCTGCACATCAAAGACATGGTCCGGGCGTACCACACCTTCCTGGAGGCGCCGGGGGCGAAAATCGACCGGGAAGCGTTCAACGTGGGTTTCCAAAACCGTTCCGTGGAGGACATCGCCAGGCTCGTGCGCGACACGCTGGCCGATCCGACGATCGAGCTGGAATACACGCCCTCGAATGACAACCGTTCGTATCACGTCAATTCCGAGAAGGTCAAACGCGTGCTGGGTTTCGAAACCCGTTACACTATCGAGAATGCGATCCAAGACATCGCCGATGCCTATCGCCGCGGCTTGATCAAGGATCCGCTCACCAACCCGGTCTATTCCAACATCAAGCGAATGCAACAGTTGGGGGCGAAATAGTTCAGATTGTAACATGGTCCTCGGCGTCGATTTCGACAACACCATCGTTCGTTACGACGATCTCTTCCATCGGGTCGCCGTGGAGCGCGGATTGATTCCCGCGGGCTTGCCGCCGCGCAAGAACGACGTGCGCGACTTCCTTCGCCGGCAAAACAGGGAACAGGAGTGGACGGAGCTTCAAGGATCCATTTACGGCCCGCGAATGGCCGAAGCGCAGCCGTTTCCCGGCATGCTGGAATTCTTCACCCGCGCTGTCAGAAGCGGTTTGGAGGTCTATGTCATCAGCCACAAGACGCGCACCGCCGTTCTCGGACCGGCCTACGATCTGCAGCAAACGGCGCGCGATTGGATGACGATGCAGGGGTTTTTCGACCCGGCGCGCGTGGGGCTTTCCGCGGACTGCGTCCGGTTCGGTGCGACGCGGCCGGAGAAGATCCGATTCATCCGGGAGACCGGTTGCACCCACTTTATAGACGACCTGGAGGAAACATTTCTGGAGGAGACTTTTCCGCCGGGCGTGGTGAAAATCCTTTTCGGCGCGCGCGAGCGGCCACCCGGTTTGTCCGCCGTCCAGGTTGCGGAAAACTGGTCGCAAATTTCCGAATATGTCTTCGATGCCGCAAAGTGAGCCGCGTCCGGAAGAGGTCCGCGCCGAGCTGGCCCGGTTGTTGAACCGGAACGTGACAGGCCTCGAACGGATTGGCGGCGGTCGCAACAGCCGGGTTTACAAAGTGGGGGCCGACGGACCGGAGCGCTTCGCCTTGAAGATGTACTTCCGTCATGCCGGCGACCCACGCAACCGGCTGGCCACCGAATATGGGAGCTTCTCCTATCTCTGGTCGCGGGGTTTTCGGGAAATACCGCAACCGATGGCGGCCGATCCAAAGCTGGGTTGGGCGGTTTACCGCTACGTCGAGGGCGACAAGATTCCTCCGGGCCAGGCCGGGAACGCCGAGGTCGCAGTCGCCGCCGATTTTCTCGGCCGGTTGCGCGACCTCAGCCGCGAGGCCGGGAGCCGGAACCTCGGCGCGGCGTCGGAAGCATTCTTCGCGCTGAACCAGATCGTGGACAGCGTCCGCGGTCGTCTCAGCCGCCTCGACGGCGCGCCGGGAGAGACCGCGATTTACGCGGATTTGCGGGCGTTCCTCGAGCAAGAGTTCAAGCCATTTCTTGAAAAAGCGGTGCTCTGGAGTGAAGCCCGGGTGACCGCCGCCGGCGGGTCCGTCGCGCGCGAGTTGGATTGGAGCGAGCGGACGCTCAGCCCGTCGGATTTTGGCTTCCATAATGCCCTGCGACAGCCCGATGGCCGGATAATCTTTCTCGACTTCGAGTATTTCGGTTGGGATGATCCCGCGAAAATGATCGCGGACTTTTTGCTGCATCCGGCGATGCAATTGCCGTCGGAGGCAAAGAGGACATTTGCCTCGGCCCTGTTCCGCCGCTTTTCCGATTGGCCCGGCCTGCTCGGGCGCGTGGAGAGCGTCTATCCGCTGTTCGGACTGAAGTGGTGCATGATCATCCTGAATGAATTCCTGCCCGAGGCGCTTCTGCGGCGGCATTTTGCCGCCACGGCGGCGACGGACCGTTCCGCCCTTCAACGGCAGCAATTGGACAAGGCCCGCCAGATGCTGAACCGGATTCGCGCGGAATACGAATGCTTTCCCTGCCATGATTAAACCGCCACCCGTCAACACCACTTCGCTGGACGCCCGCTCGCGGGAGCTTCGACGCCGGATTGTGCGCATGTTGGAGAAGGGCGGCCGCGGCCACGTCGGATCGGCTTTCTCGCTCGTGGAGATTTTGCGGGTCTTGTACGACGACTTCTTGAAATACGACTCCAGGGTTCCCCGCTGGCCGCAGCGGGACCGGTTCATTCTAAGCAAAGGACACGGGTGCCTCGCCCTTTACGTCTTGCTCGCCGAAAAGGGTTTCTTCCCGGAATCGGAGCTGTGGAAATTCTGCAAGCCGGACGGCATCCTGGGCGGCCACCCCGAGTACGGGAAAGTTCCGGGCATTGAAGCCTCGACCGGCAGCCTCGGGCACGGCCTGCCCATCGCGGTGGGCTTCGCGTTGAACGCGCGCCACGAGAAAGCCGGCCACCGCACGGTCGTGGTGTCGAGCGACGGCGAGTGCAATGAAGGATCGGTGTGGGAAGCCGCCTTGTGCGCCGGCAAACACAAGCTGAGCAACCTCACGGTGCTCGTGGACTACAACAAGCAGCAATCCTACAGCACCACCTACGAAGTCCTCGACATGGAACCCTTCGCCGACAAATGGCGCGCGTTCGGCTTTGCCGTCGAGGAAGTGGACGGCCACGATGTGGAACAGTTGCGCGGGGCATTGAAGCGCGTGCCCTTTGATTCCTCGAAGCCGACCACGATCCTCTGCCATACGATCAAGGGCAAAGGCGCGAGGTTCGTGGAAAACAACCTGAACTGGCACCACAAAAACAAGGTCACCGAAGAGGAGATCAAATCCCTCCTGGCCGAGCTGGAGGACCCCTCCTGATGCGCAAGACCTGTCTGGACATGGTGTATGAGCTGGCCCGCAAGGACTCGCGGATATTTTTCATCGGCTCGGACCTCGGCGTCGGCACGCTCAAGCAATTCAAGACAGAAATGCCGAACCGTTTCCTGATGGAAGGGGTGAGCGAGGCCAACCTCGTGGGCATGGCCGCCGGCCTGGCGCTCGAGGGAAAAATCGTTTACATCAACACGATCGCGACGTTTCTCACCCGCCGTTGTTTCGAACAAGTGGCCCTCGACCTGTGCCTGCACAAAGCCAACGTCCGATTGATCGCCAACGGCGGCGGCGTGGTGTATGCCCCGCTGGGGCCGACGCACGAAGCCATCGAGGATATCGCCATTTTCAGAACTCTGCCGCGCATGACCATTCTCGCGCCCGCGGACGCGGAGGAAATGCGGCGTCTGATGCCGGCGACGGTGGACCATCAGGGTCCCATCTACATCCGCCTCGGGAAGGGAGGCGATCCGGTTGTGACGAATGACCGCGTGCCGTTTCAGATCGGCAAGGCGTATCCCATGAAGGAAGGCTCGGACGCGCTGATCGTTTCCACGGGGATCATGTTGAAAGCGGCATTGGAGGCGGCGGCATCGCTGGAGGCGGTCGGGATAAAGACCGGCGTGCTCCACGTGCCGACCGTCAAACCCTTCGACCAGGAGACGTTTCTGGAGAAGGCCCGCCCCGTGCCGGCCATTGTCACCGTGGAAGAACACTCAGTGATCGGCGGATTGGGCGGAGCGGTGGCCGAGATCATGGCCGAAGCCGGATTCCAGACGCCGAAACGATTCCGGCGGATCGGCATTCCGGACGTTTTCCCGGACCAATACGGTTCGCAAGCCAGCCTGCTCAGGCGGTACGAGATCACCGCCGAAAAAATTGTCTCCGTGATCCGGCAACTTCGGGGTCTGGAACAACCGCAGCCTCAGCCCGCCTGAACCTCAACCACTGAAATAATATGGGCCGACTCCTGAATATCGTCACTCCGCTCCACAAGCAGACCAAACGGGATTACCTCGCGCGCATGGTGGACGACAAAGTTCACTGCATGCTCAAGGCCAAGGAATACGAATCGGATTACTGGGACGGCGACCGCCGCTACGGTTACGGCGGCTACAAGTACATGGCCGGACGCTGGAAGTCGGTGGCCCAGGCGTTGATCGACACTTACGGATTGAAAGCGGGGTCGCGCGTGCTGGACGTGGGCTGTGGGAAGGCATTTCTTTTGCATGAGATGCAGCAGATCGAGCCGGGATTGGAACTGGTTGGCTTCGACATTTCCCGGCACGGCCTGGCATCGAAGCACCCGGACTTCAAGGGATCGCTGTTCCGCTACCGCGCGCAGGACCGGTATCCCTGGGGCGACAAGAGCTTCGACCTGGTCATTTCGCTCGGGTGTTTGCACAACCTGAAGATGTACGAGTTGCAAACGGCGGTCGGTGAGATCGAACGCATCGGCAAGAACAAATACATCATGCTCGAGAGTTTTCGGAATGAGCTCGAACAGTTCAATCTCCAATGCTGGGCGCTGACCGCCGAGGCATTTTTTGACACCGCCTCCTGGATCTGGCTTTACAACCACTTCGGCTACACCGGCGATTACGAATTCATTTACTTCGAATGAAATTCAAAGCCGCCATTCTTGTCGAGTTGAAGAAGCCCCTGGTGATCGAGGAAATCGAGACGCAACCGCTGCGGTTCGGCCAGGTGCTGGTTCGGATCCTGTGCAGCGGCGTCTGCGGCGCCCAGATTAACGAGATCGAGGGTGCCAAAGGCCCGGACAAATTCCTGCCGCACCTGCTGGGCCACGAGGCGACCGCCCTCGTCGTCGAGTGCGGTGAAGGCGTGACCACCGTCAAACCCGGCGATCGCATCGTCTGTCACTGGCGCAAAGGCGCCGGCCTGCAGGCGCCGACGGCGAATTACACGTCCCGGTCATTCCCTAAAATCAACTCCGGCTGGGTCACGACATTCAGCGAGTATTCCATCGTCTCCGAAAATCGCGTGACCCGCGTGCCACCGGATTTCGATCCCGAATCCGGCGCGCTGCTCGGCTGCGCGGTGACGACGGCGATGGGCGTCATCAACAATAATGCGAAGCTGGGCATCGGCGAGAGCATCGCCGTGTTCGGCACCGGGGGGGTGGGTCTCAACATCATTCAATTCGCGGCGAAGGTGGCGGCGCATCCGATCATCGGCATCGACCTGCACGACCACAAACTGGAACTGGCCCGCAAACTCGGCGCCACGCACACCCTCAACGCCCGTCAGGGCGACGTGCGGGAGGAGATTCGCAAGATCGCCGGCCCGCAGGGCGTGGACGTGGCCATCGAGAACACCGGCGTCGCGGACGTGATCGAGACGGCCTACGACGTCACCGGCCCGCAAGGCCGGGTGATCCTGGTGGGTGTGCCGCCCAAGGCGGCGCGGCACCCGAGCTTCTACACGTTGCCATTGCATTTCAACAAGGTGCTGACCGGGTCGGAGGGTGGCGGTTGCCGGCCCGAGATCGACATCCCGAAACTGGTGCGGCTTTGCCGGGCGGGGAAGCTGGAATTCGGCGGCCTGGTGAGCAAACGCTACCGGTTGGAACAGATCAACGAGGCGATCGACGACCTGAAGAGCGGCCGCGTCGCGGGACGATGCATGGTGTGGATGAACGACGCGCGCGCCTGATTATGGCAGACGAAAAAACCAAAGAGGCCCAGTACCAGGTTCTGCTTGAGCTGGAGAAGCAAGGCCTGGAGCAGTTTGGTTTGATGAGCAGCCAGGTGTGGCGCGATGATCCCCGGCGGGTGTTGTTCGTTCTGGCGCGCTATAAGTTCGTGGCGAAAATGTTTTCCGGAATGGAAAAAGTTCTGGAGGTGGGCTGCGCCGACGCTTTCGGCACGCGCATCGTTCGTCAGGAAGTTCCGGAAGTTGTGGCTACCGACTTTGATTCAGTCTTCATCGAGCGCAACCGGGCTCGCGCGCACCCGCGCTGGAACGTCACTTACAAAGTGCACGACATGATGGCGAGACCGCTGGCGGAAAACTTTGACGGGGTTTATGCGATTGACGTGCTGGAGCACATTCCTCCGGGCGAGCCGGAAAGGCGCTTCGTCGGCAACATCGTCGCTTCGCTGAATGCGACCGGCGTGTGCCTGCTGGGTTCGCCGTCAATTCACTCGCAAGCCTACGCGTCGCCGGGAAGCAAAGCGGGCCACGTGAACTGCAAAGACGCGCCGGGGTTGAGAGCGCTGATGCGCGAGTTTTTCCACAACGTCTTCATCTTCTCGATGAACGACGAGGTCGTGCACACGGGCTTTTATCCGATGGCGCACTATTTGTGGGTGCTGTGCTGTCATAGGAGAGCTCCATGAGTAACCGACTCATTTCCTTGAACCAGGTTAAGGCAGCAAGCATGCGCGTAACGAAAGTCAACGATGAAGTCCTGACAGCGACGGCCGCGATTGTTCAGATCGGTCGAGTAGATATTGAAATGCTTAAGCGGCAGGCGTTGACCAACCCGCGCCGGCGCATTCGCCTTTGCGCGCATCCGGACACCGCGGACCGGCTCCACGAGATGCTCATCGTCCACACACGCGGCGCATACGTGCGCCCGCACAAGCACCTCAACAAGAGCGAATCGGTACACATCATCGAGGGCGAGGTCGATGTGGTCTTTTTTGATGATGCGGGCGCGGTGGTCGAGGTGGTGCGGATGGGGGATTACGGTTCAGGCCGGAAGTTTTATTATCGTGTCGGCGGGCCGCTTTATCACACGCTGCTGATCTCTTCGGAGTTCCTCGTCTTCCATGAGGTGACCAACGGCCCATTTCGCCGCGAGGACACGGTTTTCGCCCCTTGGGGGCCGGAAGAGGCCGACACCGTTGCTTGCGCCGCCTTTCAACAACGGGTGGCCGCGAGCATTGGAGGTGGCCTATGAAAAACCGTCGTCGTCCTCACACGCTGATCGTCGGCGGCACCCATGGGATCGGCCGGGCCGTGGTGCGGCAATTTCTTTCGGAAGGCCATATCCTTTCGGTTATCGGCCGGCGCCGGCCTCCGGAATCGCGGCGGGCAAACGCGCGGCACTATTCGGTCGAGTTGACGGATGCCGCCCGGCTTTCCGCCGCACTGCGCGAATGCATCCGGCGGGACGGTCCGCTTTCCAACCTGGTTTTCCTTCAGCGTTTCCGCGGCGAGGGCGACCCGTGGCAGGGTGAACTGGACGTGTCGCTCACGGCGACGCGGAACATCATCGAGGGTTTGCGCCGCCATTTTGCGCGCGGCATCACGGGCGCCATCGTCATTGTCTGCTCGAACTCCAGCCGTCTTGTGGCGGACGAGCAGCCCGTGGGTTATCATGCCGCGAAGGCCGCCCTGTGGCAAATGGCGCGCTGGTATGCGGTCGCGCTCGGACCGCGGGGCATTCGGGTGAATTGCGTCACGCCGGGCACCGTGTTGAAGGCGGAATCACGCGAGTTCTATCTTCGGAACAAACCCCTCCAGCGGCTTTACCGGCAGATCACCCCCCTGGGACGCATGGGCACCACGGAGGAGATCGCCGGGGTCATCGCTTTTCTCTGCAGCCCGGCGGCGTCTTTTGTCACGGGCCAGGATATCGCCGTGGACGGGGGACTTTCGCTGCTCTGGCAGGAGAGCGTGGCCCGCAAAGCGGCCGGCTTGACGCACCCCGGCAGTTCGAAATCAAAACTCAAACGATGAACGCTCTTGCCTCCCGGCGGCGCGACTGCCGCCTTTGCCACAGCACCGAGCTGGAACTGGTGCTGAAGCTGGCCCCCACGCCGCTGGCCGACGCGTACGTGCCGCCCTCGCGGGCGCAAGTGGTGCAGCCGGTTTTTCCGCTGGACCTTTTTCTCTGCCGGAATTGCGGCTTCGCACAACTGCTCGACGTGGTCCAGGCGCAGGCGATTTATCTCGACTACATCTACGAGACGGTCAGTTCGCTGGGGTTGGTGGAGCATTTTGACAATTATGCGGCCGAGGTGCTTGGCCGCATTCGCCCGGTGGCCGGCGCGCTGGTGGTGGACGTGGGGAGCAACGACGGCACGCTCTTGAAGGGCTTCCAAAAGCGCGGCATGAAGGTGCTCGGCATCGATCCGGCGCGGGAAATCGCGCGTCGCGCCACCGCGGCCGGCGTGGAGACACTGCCGGAATTCTTTACCATCGCGCTGGCGCAACGGCTCCGCCGCGAGCGCGGCCCCGCCTCGATCATCACGGCGAACAACGTCATCGCCAACATTGACGACCTTGACGGGGTTGTGGCCGCCGTGCGCGAGTTGCTGGCGCCGGACGGGGTGTTTGTGTTCGAGAGCTACTACCTTGGCGACCTTGTGCGCAACCTGGTGTTTGACTTCATCTATCACGAGCACATTTCCTCCTTCGCGGTAAAGCCGCTGGAGCTGTTTTTCCGCCGGCACAGGCTGGAGTTGGTGGACGTACTGCGCGTGCCGACCAAGGGCGGTTCGCTTCGTTACACTGTTCAATTGGCGGATGGGCCGCGGAAGGTGGCTCCCATCGTGGCGGAGTTGAAGGAACTGGAGACGCAACAGGGACTGGACCAGCCGACGATGTTCCGCCGGTTCAACACCCGTATCGAGAACGCGAAACAGGCGACGCTGGCGTTGCTCCGCCGTCTCAAAGCCGAAGGCAAAAAGATCGCGGGTTATGGCGCATCGGCCACGAGCACCACTCTGCTGTACCACTTCGAATTGGGCGGGTTGCTCGATTATCTGATTGATGATTATCCGGCCAAACAGGGCCTGCTCAGCCCCGGGCTCCACCTCCCGGTGGTGCCCTCGGAGGCCATCTACGATCGCCGTCCGGATTACATCGTCGTGCTGGCGTGGCGTTACTACGAGCCCATCCTTCGCAGGCACCCCCAATTCACGGCCCGCGGCGGCAAGTTCATTGTCCCCATGCCGGATCTGAAGGTCCTTTAGATTGGCATGTTGAACAACTCTGTTTTCTTGCGCGCCGCTCCCCGGAACCTCCGGATGCGATCCTGCCGCGCCGAGGCACGACCATGAACTGGCCTTCGCTGTCGGTGATCGTGCCGAATTACAATCACGCGCGATGTCTGCCCGTCGCCCTGAACGCGATCTTGAATCAATCCGTTCCCCCGCTGGAAGTCATCGTCATCGACGATGCCTCGACCGACAACAGCATGGAAGTGCTCGAGGATTATGCGCGGCGCTATCCCATCATTCGTGTGTACCGCAACGAACACAACCAGGGCGTCTGCTACGGATTGAATCGAGGGATGGATCTCGCGCGGGGGGATTACCTTTTTTTTCCGGGCGCGGACGACGAGCTGAAGGCTGGGTTGTTCGAGAAATCGCTCCGGCTTCTGGCGGAGTATCCGCAGGCCGCCTTGAGTTGCACCATCAGCGAATGGCAGGATGCCGCGTCGGGTTTGAAATGGCACATGGGAGCCGGCATGGCCGACAAACCAAGCTACGTGTCGCCCGACGAAATGGTCCGGCTGGCGAAGCGGGGAAAACTCATGATCGTGACTGCCAGCGCCATCATGAAAAAGGCGCCGCTCCTCGAAGCGGGGCGGTTTATCCCGGAATTGCGGTGGCATTGCGACTGGTTTGCCAATTACATCACGGCCTTCCGCTACGGCTTCTGTTTCGTGCCCGAGCCGCTTTCCGATTTTTTGCTCGAGCCGAAGTCCTATTACCACCGGGGACGCAAGAGCCGGGAACACCGGGAGGTGTTGCTCAAGATCGTGGAACTCCTCGACTCGCCGGCTTTCGCCGACGTGCGGCCGCGGGTCCGCGACGGCGGCGCGTTGTCCCTGTTCGAGTTGCCCATGCTCCGGATCCTGTTGAGTCGTCGCGAGTACCGGTCGTTCATCAACTGGACCTTCCTGCGCTGGACCCTGTGGCGGAAGGCCGAGGTCACCGGCAGCAAGATTCTGCCTTCCTGGCTGGCCCGATGGATTCTGAACAGGCTCTACCGCCAGTCGCCTTCGAACGGATAGCAGCCCGTTTAAAAACTCTTGCCTTTGTAGGAGCCGACGTAAGGAGGCTCAAATCCCTTCGGAAACGAGGGTGAATTCAGAGCCTCCTTACGTCGGCTCCTGCTTTTTCAACGGGCGGATAGGCCTCCGGTTGAGAGTTTGACGCCGTCGATGCCGATGGTTTTCGAAGCACTGTCGGGGGGGAGCCCCCTTCGCTCCGAAAAACCGCCGACAAGAATCCTCCTGACAATCAACCCGCGCTTGTCTATGATCTGAGGGATGAAGCAATGGATCGCCGAATACATCAGGTCCCAGAAAGCCGCGCATGATTCCATTCCGGTGGACGCCGTCGCGCAGATTATCGAAAAACTGCGCGGGGCGCTCAAGGAAGGCCGCCACGTTTTCGTCTTCGGCAATGGCGGGAGTGCCGCCAACGCCTCTCATTTCGCCACCGACCTCGGCAAGGGGGCATCGGACAAAGCCGGCAAACGGTTTCGCGTGCTCTCGCTGACCGATAATATCAGTTGGATGACGGCGTTGGGCAACGATTACTCCTACGAGGAAATTTTCGTCGGCCAATTGCAGAACCACGGCGAACGCGGCGACATCGCCCTCGGCATCAGCGTCAGCGGCAATTCACCCAACTGTGTCAAGGCTCTCGAATGGGCGAAGAAAAACGGCCTGCGGACGATCGCGCTGGTCGGTGCCAAGCGCGGGCGCATGGCGGAGATTGCCGAACAGGTCATCGTGATAAACGACACGCACTATGGCCGGGTGGAAGACGCGCAGATGGGGATTTGTCACATGCTTTGCTACGCCTTCATGGAACATCCGGAGTGGGCGAAGTAACCGGCGTTTCCGGGGAACCTCTCAATGCTTCGCCCTAACCCGCAGCACGGTCAGTGAAATCGCCGCAAAAGTGTGGCTGGAATCAGGAACGGTTACCGTGGCCGTCCGGATCCTCGGCGTAACCCTGCATGGCGGGATTGATGCGCGCGCCCGGACGATCGGCTTCGACGGTGATCGTGAGCGCGGGGTCCGCCGCGGCGGCGGAGAGGAGGAGCCAGAGAGCCGGGATTGAAAGGAAGAATGGGTTTACTCGTGCAGATAGACATCCCAGCCGAGATATTTGCCCAATGCTTCCTTCACGCCGGCGGAGACCCGCGTCGGATTGATCGCCACGTGATGCTCGAAGCCGGTCTCGCAAATGTAACGCAGCAGCTTCTGGAAATTCGGAATCTTCACCACGCCGTAACCACCAAACGTGGCGAGGGGATCGTCCGTCAATTCGCCTTCGCCGATATAGGAACGGATCCTGCCCGCGGCATCGTCCGTGCTGACGCGCAGGTAGGTGAACGGCGCCGCCTTGACGCGGCCGACGATGGTGCCGTACGTGTTCTCCTTGCCGACCGTGCCTGCGATGATTTCCTGGTAATCCATCACCGGTTTGCCCTCGCCTTTCTCGACAAAAACGTCCTTGGGCAGGTTGCTGCAATGGAACACCACTCCCTTGTCCGGATCTTCGCCGTAGTTGTTGTTCCAATCCACGAGGGCGCTTGGCCTGCCGCTGGCCCGGGCCATGGCGTACATCGCCACCGTGCCCATGATGTCCACTTCGCACGCGCTGCTCATCAGCATATTGCTCATCATGCTCATGAGCGTGCACGGCACCACGCCGAAGAATTCCTCCATCGCGGTCCAGCACTGAATCGCCGTCGCATTGAGCCGGGTCTCCTTCATCCATTTGTCCACCGCGACGCCGAACTTGGCCATCTTGAGCAACGCCACCGGCGGAATGGCTTTGGCGGCGACATAGGCCTGGATCTCCTGGAGTTTGGCGTTCACCGCCTTGTCGTTGTCCTTCATCTTGCCAACCCACCCGAACAGCTCGAACAGGTCGAGGGTCTCGATGCTGATGCCGGATTGTTCGAGGAGCTTCTCGCTATAACGGACGGTGTTGAACGCGGCCGGACGCGCGCCCAGCGCGCCAATGCGGAAGTTCTTCAACGCCTTCACGACGCGGCAGGTCACGATGAAGTCCGCAAGGTCCTTGTGGAAGCTGGCGTGGCCGGGGTTTACCGTGTGCAGCCGCGTCAGAGTGAAGGGAATCCCGTATTGCCGGAGGTTGTTGCACACGGACATCTTTCCGCAAAAGCTGTCCCGCCGATGCTGGATGCTCATGATCTTCGGGTCATCATTGAACGCCTGGACGAGGACGGGCACGCGCAATCCCGACCAGCGGAGAGCGTTGGCGATGCCGCGTTCGTCGCCGAAATTCGGCAGGGCGACAAGAATGCCGTCGATGCGGGCTTCGCTTTTCCTGAACAGGTTGGCGCACTTCTGCGCGTCGTTGTTGGACTCGACCGCGCCGAATTTCGACGCGTTCGTGGGCAGAATGATCGTGTCGATGCCCAGCTTTTCCAGCGTGTCCAGGATTTCCTTGCGCCCTGAATCGCACAGGTGCGCCGGAAAAAACCCGCGGTTTCCAATGATGATGCCAAGAGTGATTTTTGTGTCCATATGCGTTGGTGCTTCTACCAATCCCCGGTGTTTTAACCGTACCGCGCATTGATGTGAAGCAATGTTTCACCGGGAGATCGCGTTCGGCCCGGACACCCGGCATGATCGCGACCGGAGCGGTCCTTAACAAGCCGGAAAACCGCTCACTATTATCGTGAATAAATTCTACTTGTGCTTTCCGGGTTTTTGGTAAAAGGTATTGTGTCTATGAAAAGGAAACTATCATTAGTCGTACTGTTGCTGGGCATCGTGGCCGGCGCGGCCCTGTCTGGATGCAATAAACCAGCCGCGGATACGTCGGGTGGAGGCGAGCCGAGCACAAACGCTCCGGCGACGCCGCCCTCCACGAACGCGCCTTAGGGCCGCGTGCAACTCATATCGGATCTTACACCGGACAAGGGTTTGTCCGGCTTTTTGCTTTTGGCAGCGGCCGTGTCCGGCATTTCAGAATCGGAAGTTGTCAAAAAAAGATGAGGATTTTTCAATTTTTGGCCGGATGCCGGCGCTGCCTCGGGTAAAGTTTCTTCGTGTCGCGAAATAATTGTTGCAAGGGGTAACCCATTTGTTATATTCCACGTTCCGTTTGCCCTGACGGGGCAGGCAATGCAGTCAATGACAGACTTTAGAGCGAATGCCTACAATCAATCAATTGGTCCGAAAAGGCCGCAGGAAGCTGAAGTATAAATCCAAAGCTCCGGCTTTGGAGCACTCGACGTTCCGACGTGGCGTCTGCATCCAGGTCATGACGCGCACCCCAAAGAAGCCGAATTCCGCCATGCGCAAGGTGGCCAAGGTGCGCCTTACCAACGGCTACGAAGTCATCGCGTACATCCCGGACGAGGGACACAATCTGCAGGAACACTCGATCGTGCTCGTGCGCGGGGGCCGTGTGAAAGATCTGCCCGGCGTCCGCTACCATATCGTGCGGGGAACGCTCGACGCCGCCGGAGTTGAAAAGCGACGCGTCAGCAGGTCCAAATACGGAGTGAAACGGCCGAAGGAGGGCAAGTCCGGCGCGGCGAAGCCCGCGGCGGCGGCCCCGGCCCCGGCCCCGGCCCCGGCGGCGTGACGCGATCACGATTGAACGATTTAACCCAAGTAACGAGCTATGTCCCGAAGACGACGAGCCACCCGGCGACCAGTCCCGAACGACGCGAAATTCCACAGCCCGCTGGTTTCGCGCCTGGTCAACACCGTCATGCGTTGCGGCAAGAAGAGCACCGCCCAGCGGATTGTTTACGGGGCTTTTGACCAGATCGCGGAGAAAAATCCTGCATCAAACCCGCTCGAAATCTTGCAGCGCGCCGTCGAAAACGCCAAGCCGCGCCTGGAAGTCAAGGCCCGGCGGGTGGGGGGCGCCACCTACCAGGTTCCATTGGAAGTTCCGTCCGAAAGGCAGTTCGCGCTGGCCTTGCGCTGGCTGGTCGATTTTGCGGATGGACGCAAGGGCATCCCCATGAAGGAAGCCCTCGCCGCGGAGATCATGGAGGCCTATCAAGGCCAGGGCAATGCCATCCGCAAACGCGATGAGGTGCACAAAATGGCGCAGGCCAACAAGGCCTTCGCGCATTTCCGCTGGTAGAATCAAACAGTTTAATCTGCCCCGAAGCGCGAGAGGATCGGGGCGTTTTTATTCCCGGAAGTAACTTTGCAATGCAAGCAGTGACGGAAAAGCCCAACCAGGTCAACTCGCCGAACCGCCAATACTCCATGGAGCGGACGCGCAACATTGGCATCGCCGCGCACATCGATGCCGGCAAAACCACGACCACCGAACGCATCCTCTTTTACACCGGGCTGATCCACAAAATGGGCGACGTGGACGATGGCAACACCGTCACCGACTGGATGGAGCAGGAGCGCGAACGCGGCATCACCATTACCTCCGCGGCGACGACGTGCTACTGGACGCAGAAGGAGGACGGCACTTATAAAGCGTTCAAGGGCATCGCACATCGAATCAATATCATCGACACTCCCGGTCATGTCGATTTCACCGCCGAAGTCGAGCGCTCCATGCGCGTGCTCGACGGCGCTGTCGCCGTATTCTGCGGCGTGGCCGGCGTGCAGCCGCAATCCGAAACCGTCTGGCGGCAGGCGACCAAATACAAGGTCCCGCGCATCGCCTTCGTGAACAAGATGGACCGCACGGGCGCCGATTTTGAAAACGCGTTGAACGACATGCGCAAAAAGCTCGGCGCGTACGCGTATCCGGTTGTTCTGCCCCTCGGCAAGGAAGAGAACCTGCGGGGCGTCATCGATGTGGTGAATCAAAAGGCCATCATCTATGATCCCGCCGACGAAACGGGCCTGAAATACGACATCGCCGAAATCCCCGCCGACTTCAAGGAATCTTCCAAAATGGCGCTCGCGGAACTCGTGGATGCCGTCTCCAACAAGGACGATGTCATCGCGGAGCTGGTCATCGACAACAAGCCGATCTCTCCGGAAACCCTCAAAGCCGCCATCCGGCGTCTCACTTGCAAGATCGAGTTCGTGCCGGTGCTGTGCGGTTCCGCCTTTAAGAAGAAGGGCGTCCAGCCGCTCGTGGACGCCGTCATCGATTACCTGCCGTCACCGCTCGATGTGCCGCCCGCCGTCGGCGAAGAGCCCGGGAACCCCGAAAACAAGATCGAGGTTCCGTCCGACGACAGCGCCAAGTTCTGCTCGCTGGCGTTCAAACTCTGGACCGACCCCTACGTCGGCAAGCTCGTTTTCTTCCGCACCTACAGCGGCCAGTTGAAAAAAGGCGACGTCATTTACAACCCGCGCACGCGCAAACGCGAGCGCGTCAGCCGCGTGATGATGATTCAGGCGGACAAACGCATCGACGTCGAGACCGTGTTTGCCGGTGACATCGCCGCGCTCGTCGGATTGAGGAATATCACGACCGGCGACACGCTTTGCGACGAGGATTTCGAGATCACGCTCGAACCGCCCACCTTCCCCGAACCGGTCATCTCAATGGCCATCGAACCGAAGACGAAGGCGGACCGTGAAAAAATGAGCGAAGGCCTGCAGCGCCTGGCCGAGGAAGACCCGACATTCCGGTGTTTCACCAACGAGGAAACCGGACAGCTCATCATCGCCGGCATGGGCGAGTTGCACCTGGAAATCATTCGCGACCGCCTGTTCCGTGAATTCAAAGTCGAGGCCAATGCCGGCGCGCCGCAGATCGCCTACCGCGAAACCATCACCAAGGGGGCGGACGGCGAAGGTAAATTCATCCGCCAATCCGGCGGTCGCGGCCAGTACGGGCACGCCTGCGTCCAGATTCAGCCCAACGAAAAGGGCAAGGGCGTCGAGATCGAAAACAAAATCGTCGGCGGCGCCATCCCGAAGGAATACATCCCGGCCATCATCGATGGCATCGAGGAGGCCATCAAGAGCGGCGTGCTTGCGGGTTACCAAATAATCGACGTGAAGGTCCAGATCGTGGACGGCACGTTCCACGAGGTGGACTCGAACGAACTGGCCTTCAAAATGGCCGGCATTTTTGCGTTCAAAGACGCCGCCAGGAAAGCCAACATGATCCTGCTCGAGCCGATCATGAAGGTCGAGGTCACCACACCCGCCGAATACCAGGGCGATCTGGTGGGCGACATCAGTCGCCGGCGTGGCGCCATTCAGAATATTGATGCGAAGGCGGGGCAGGTCATTGTGAACTCGCACGTACCGCTCTCCGAAATGTTCGGCTACGCCACGGCCATCCGTTCGCTGTCGAAGGGGCGCGCTTCCTATTCGATGGAGCCCTTGACGTTCGAGCAGGTTCCGAATAGCATCGTCAGCACGATTTTGGACGCTGCGGCCAAACGACCGGCGGCCAGATCCTGACAACCATAACTATAAAATTGTTCTTTCTATGGCTGGACAACGAATTCGAATCCGACTGAAGGCCTATGACCATCGCGTCATCGACCAATCCGCCCGCGAAATCGCGGACACCGTGAAACGCACCGGCGCCCGCGTCGCCGGACCGATCCCCCTCCCGATCCGCGTCGAGCGCTTCACCGTCCAGCGCTCGCCCCACTGCGACAAGAAATCCCAGGAGACTTTCGAGCAACGCACGCACAAGCGGCTCATCGACATCATCGAGCCGACCGCGAAGACCGTGGACGAGTTGAAGAAGCTCAATCTGCCGGCGGGCGTGGATATTACCATCAAGATCTAGGCGTTTCGGGGCGGATGCCGCCCTGGCGGTGGATGGACGATTCAACGATTTAACGATTATATGCCTCTTGGATTGTTAGGAAAAAAACTCGGTCACACGCGCGTCTATAACGCCGATGGCGTCATGACGCCGGTCACGGTGGTGCTCGCCGGCCCGAACCGCGTGCTGCAGGTCAAGACCCAGGCCGGTAAAGACGGCTACAACGCGGTCCAACTCGGCTTCGACGACCAGAAGGAACAACGCCTCACCCGGCCGCTGCTCGGCCATATCAAGAAATTCAGCGGCGCCCCCGTCAAACGTATCAAGGAATTCCGCGAGTTCTCCAAGGAAGTCAAACCCGGCGACGTCGTAGGCCCGACGCTGTTTGCCCCGGGCGACTATGTGGATGCCATCGGCGTCACCAAAGGGCGCGGTTTTGAAGGCGTCGTCGGACGTCACGGGTTCCGCGGAGGCGATTCGACTCACGGCGCGAAAGGCTGGCATCGCCGGTCCGGCGCCATCGGCCAGCGCCTATTCCCCGGCACCGTCATGCGCGGCATGAAAATGCCCGGCCACCTCGGCCAGGTCCGCCGCACGACCCAGAACCTCCTGGTGGTCCAGGTCCGCGAAGCCGACAATTTGCTGCTCATCCAGGGTTCAATCCCGGGCGCCGAAGGCGACTACGTGGTAATCCGCGAATCGAAGAAACGGCCGAAGGGGTGGAAGCCGCCGGTGGCCACCCTGGGCAAGAAGGGCAAAGTCTACAAGCCGGAACCCAAAAAGCCCGAGGTCAAAAAGTAATTAACGAGCCGTTGCCGCAGCGTTCACGCTGCAATCCATTTGTCCCATGAAGATTGCGATCAAAGACATCAAAGGAAAAAGCCAGGGCGAACTGGAAGTGAAATTCCAGCTCATCGAAGACGGCAAGGGGACTCAGGCCGTCCATGACACCGTGGTGGCCCACCAGGCCGCGCAGCGCATGGGCACCGCCTGCACCAAAAACGTCGGTGACGTGGCGGGCACCAATAAAAAGCCGTGGCGGCAAAAGGGCACCGGCCGCGCGCGCGCCGGCTCGTTCCAGTCGCCCTTGTGGCGCGGCGGCGGCGTGGTTTTTGGACCCAAGCCCCGCGATTTCACCAAAAAGATCTCCCGCAATACCCGGCAACTCGCCCTCCGCAAGGCCCTCGGCGAACGGCTCCGCGCCGGTGACGTGGTCGTGCTGGACGATTTGAAGCTGGACACCTCGAAGACGAAGGATTTCCTGGGCGTGCTCGCCGCGCTGGAATTGAAGGGCAGCGCGCTGATTGTGTCGCAGGCTGTGGACCGCAACCTGACGCTGGCCTCGCGCAATGTTCCGCACGTGGCGCTCACCACGTCCGATGTGCTGAACACCTACGACGTGCTGCGTCCGGACAAACTGGTGTTTACAAAGGGAGCTTTCGAGAAGGTCGAGGCCCGGCTCGCAAAAGAATAACGGACCGGCCGCGCGCAGGCGCGAAGACGAGGGTCTTTGCTGCGATTTCTGCGCTTCGTCGCGACCCATAAAAATTATGAACTCTTTCGAGATTATCAAAACAGTGCGCCTGACGGAAAAGGGCACGCGACAGGGCGAACGCTTCAACCAGTACACCGTCGTTGCGGATTGCCGCGCGAACAAGACACAGATCCGCCTGGCGGTCCAGGAGCTGTTCAAGGTGAAGGTGGTCAAAGTGAATACCCTCAACGTGCACGGCAAATTCCGCCGCCAGCGCACCACCCAGGCCGGCCAGGCGCCGGATTGGAAGAAGGCGATCGTGACCCTGAAAGAGGGCGACAAGATCGTGTTGACATAGAGTCTCCGCGCAATTCCAGGATTCGCGCAGACATGGCTGTCCGCTCCGCGCTCCTGTCGGAGCACGGCTCTGCGAGCCGCAGCGCTTTGATCCATCAGGAGGCACAACTTGTTCCATCGCGTCCAGTCCGGCGAAGCTGCTGCGTGCCGCAGGCTCGCCCCCCGGTTTGGACACCCCCTTGATGACACTGCCCCCGATTGCAAACAGGCCGGAGCGAGGCGTTTACGGCGCTTCATCGTTCGGAAGCCCACAGGTCAATCGTTTCGTCTCTGCCCGCTCGGACGCTGAAGCGGCTTGAAGCCGTATTTATTCAGTCGCAGGGGAGCGCGCGCGCCCCTCGCATGCAGCGGTTGGCGTCTCTGCCAACCACTTTTGAGCCGTGCGGCCAGTCACCGTTTAGTGGTTACGTTGCGCCCTCCTCCGACCGGCGAGGCGCTGGTCGGAACACGCGAGGGCGCGCGTGCTCCCCAATTCCAACGGCATCGTTGCGGTTGAGCCTGTTTCCGCGGATTGGGGCGAAAGCTTCGTGGATCGGCCGCATCGTGGCGAGCGCGGGCACTCGAGGAGGATGCAAAGCAGCAATACGAGGCCAAGGACTCCGGCTTCCATCCCGAGACGGAAGAGCGAAAGCATTCCCAGCGCGAGCCAGGCCAGACCCCAACGCCGGACGGTTTCCACTGAGATGCTGCCGGAGGGGATCGGGCGTTCGCGACGGTGCTGGCGGTCGAAGTCCGCGTCGAAGGCGTCGTTCAGGAACGTGCCGCCGAGGTAAAGGCAAGTGGCGCCGGCGAGCACGAACGGGAGTTTGCCCACGGCACATCCTTGTGTCCCCATAGCGATGAAACAAAAAAAACCGTCGAATCCATTGAAGATACGTTTCCTCCGTCTGCGCCGCCAACTGTTTGAAGCGCATCACCTCGTGGCACTGATCCAAAAACTTTAACTTTGGATTCGGCACAAACCGCGCCACGGGGCGCCTCCTGAACTGCCCTCTGGGCATGTTCATGAACCAGGCCAAACCAATTAACTTATCATTTCGATGCAAGCAACTTAATGTCAACGACATGACAATGAAACCAGCATTCTGGCTGGTGGAACCCGGCCAAACCTGGGTTTGACCGAAGATCTGTTAGGCTGCGAGATATGCGATTTGTTTTGCGCCATCCAAGTTGAGATATGACGATTGCGTGGTTCAGGATGCTGGAGCGAACCGGTTCTGGTGCTGCGGTTTTGCCGCCCTTGGATTTCCGCGCGCTTCGGTTCCAGGCGATGCGGCGTTTGCAGCCGGTCGCTCAGCTCACATTAGGCGGCATGTTACCATGACTTTACCATCACTGTCCGTTCTCGGCTTCATTTGGTTCGCGTCTGAGCTTTGCTTGATGACAAGACGTTCTGGCCCGGGCACCACGTCCAAAGATCGAGGTTCGCTAAGAGTGATTTGGCTCGTGAACATGGTGAGCATCGGCCTTGGCATTATGGCTGCGAATCATTTTCGGGCTTGTGTTCTCCCGGCGCGGAGCCTGTTCTATGTAATCGGCATCTGCGTATTTGTGCTAGGTTTTGTCTTGCGCTTCTATTCGATATTTTATCTTGGCCGCTTTTTCACGATAAACGTCGCGATTGTCACGGGTCATCGTTTGATTGATTCCGGCCCTTACCGTTTTATTCGTCATCCGAGTTATATAGGGTCGTTGATGATGTTTTTCGGACTTGGCTTGGGAATTGGGAATTGGGTTTCGGTTGTAATTTTCATCGTTCCAACTTTCGCCGTGCTGTTTTGGCGCATGGAGATCGAAGAGGCCGCGTTGCTCGAATCCCTTGGCGAGCCCTATCGTAGTTACATGAAAAGAACGAAGCGTCTGATTCCGATGATTTATTGAGATGCCGCCTGACACCTATAAATCGAGCCAGCGAAAGTCCGATCTTTCTGCCCTGAACCTCGACTGACTTTCCAGCGTCGTGATTCCCGCCGAGGCGGGACCGCGGCGCGGTCCAGAAACTCATGTTTCAATTCAGTGCAGTCTGCCGGGCGCATCAAAACAAAAAAGCCCGGAGCACGAATGCTCCAGGCTCTGAAATGCTTGGGTTGAATTAATTACGGCAGGTTGTGACCATAGGTTGGACCCGAAAGAGAACAAGTCGGGGAAACGGTGACGTTGGCCCCTGGGCTGTAAGTACCCTGAGCCGGACACGCGGGCAGGTTCCCGGTAGAAGTCAACTTCACATAATTAGTAAGGTTGGCCAGGGTGTATGAGGCTGACGACGCAAGACTGTTTTCCAGCGCATACTGCTGCATCGCGGCGTCATATTGCCGGAGGTTGTTGATGCAGGCGTTCATTTGCGATGTCGTACGGGCTCTCACGAAGTTCGGAATTGCGATTGCCGCCAACAGGCCGATGATGGCCACGACGATCATGATTTCAACGAGTGTAAATCCCGCCATGCGAGAAGTCTTAATGTTCATACTACCTTACCTTTCTGTTCTTTCATTTGCGGCGTGAACGCGGCAACAGGCGGGTTTTCAATTAGTGCTGTTTTCGTTCACGTATTGCCTGTTGCCACCGCTTGATTCCAAGCATCTAATCTGCCAAGGAACACTCCTCATTATGTTGTTCATTAACTATGCTGGCTATTAGGTCTTTACAGACATTCGCAGGTTTGCTCCCATAAGGACATGGTATCGGGCGAGATTGCGAAAGTCAGCCCTCCGTTTGTCGCGCAACCAGTGGCCGAATGCTCCTCCCCAAACCATCCGGTTCCGTGCCTCGAACACCTGAACAGCGCCTCAGCATGCTGTCTATTGGGTATTCTCGCAAGGTGGCGCGGGAATCATCCGGCAAAGCGAAATAGCCAGTCGGCATCCGCCTGATTCCTTTTCGCGATTCAACATCGTCCGAGCGGAGCCTGTCTTTTCCTTGGGCGCGTCACGGACCCTCGGGCCCTCGTTAGTGCTGTCCGACCAGATCAGGCACAGTTGATGCGCACCTGATCCAAACTCCAACCCTGATGCGTCAAACAACTTGCCGGACCATGTTCTGCCCGCCGTGCGGATTGGGCACCCGCAGTGGGCAGTCCGGGTCGTCGCGCCACTCGCCATCCACGATGAACAGGTAGTGATGCGGCCACTTGTCGGACCCCCCCGCTTTCAACTTTTGAGCCATGCCGGTTGCACTCCCGGCGGATACCAAACGTTTGTGTCTGCAATCAATTGGCTTGGAGCGTGTGGCTCGCTGCGCCTTTATCTCACGCTTTGCCGAATAGCTGAGGCGATTTTCAAGTTGTATTTCCATGGGCGAGGCGTAAAAAAGGTACTGTAATCAGGTCATCATCGAAGCAAGGAAAACCAAACCCGAATTTTTTATGAAAGCCAGACTTCACTTCCTGTTCATCATGCTGGCGTTGCTCACCGGCATTCATCAAGCCGCTGCCCAAGGGACGCGGTTTTTCCGGATTTCCGGCCCGGCGGCAACGGCAGTCACTGCGTTCCGACCGGATGGCACGATGGTGTGGAGCAACGCGAAGCCGGGCGCGACCTATACCATCCAGACCGTCTCATCCCTGCCCGGCGGAACCAATTGGGTGGACTATGTCAAGATTCCTGTCACCAATGGCGTCAACACCAACCAACTCATTGATTTCAACCCGCCCTCCGGCATGGCGCTCATTCCTGCGGGTGTGTTCACGATGGGGGACAATCTGGATGGCGAGAGCGACGCCGTCCCCACCAACGTGACGGTGTCGGCGTTTTGCATGGACGTGAGCTTGGTGAGCTACAGTCAATGGCAGTCGGTCTATAATTGGGCCACGAACCAGGGATATGGCTTCGACAATGCCGGTTCGGGCAAGGCGGCGGATCATCCGGTGCAGACGGTGGATTGGTATGACACGGTGAAGTGGTGCAATGCTCGGTCGCAGCAAGCCGGGCTGGCTCCGGTGTATTACACGGATGCGGGTTTGAAGCAGGTTTATACCAACGGGGATACGGATGCGGTCTATCCGAATTGGACGGCCAGTGGCTATCGTTTGCCGACGGAAGCGGAGTGGGAGAAGGCGGCGCGGGGTGGGTTGAGTGGGCAACGGTTTCCATGGGGCAACGTCATCTCTGAAAGTTTGGCCAACTACTACGGAGACACCAACTATAGCTACGATTTGGGACCGAACCGCTACAACGCAGCCTTCGCGAATGGATCATTTCCCTACACGAGTCCGGTGGTATATTTTGCGGCAAACGATTATGGACTTTACGACATGGCTGGGAATGTATTTGAGCGGTGCTGGGACTGGTATGGGACGCCGTATGCAGGAGGTAGTGATCCACGCGGACCGGCATCCGGGAGCGGCCGTGTTTTGCGCGGCGGCGTTTGGTACAACGTCGCCTACTACTCGCGTTGCGCCGTTCGCTACCTCTACCCGTCGCATGCCGACTACACCGTCGGGTTTCGGTGTGTGAGGGGGCTTTAGTTTTTGCTCTTTTACGCTTTAAACCCTTTTGAACTCGTGAGCGTTAAGAATTGCAGCAGGACACAGCCAGGTTGATTGGGGGTCTGTGGCCAAAGCCCCCGGCGGATATGTTTTATAAAACGAACATGGCGGAGAGCGACAACATTCTGGCGAGGCTGCACGATGTACCGGGAGACGACGAGAGTGACAACGAAGACCGCCGAGCGCCGTAAAACATCGCTTTGGGCCACCCATAACGTCATCTTACGGCGGTCGTTGTTGAAACCGGTCCAAACCGTTCCAAACGGTTCGATTTTCCGAGCCTGAATCTGCGATCTTGCGCCCAGGATCGCACTCCGACCTTGGCTGTCGCCATCACCCTCCCGGGATTCATCCTGCGGGTTGGACGGGGGGACACCCGACCTCAACGCCCTCAAATCTGTCCCTGACCGCATCTTGAAAGCAGGGGAAGGAAGGGAGGCGCTTTGAGTAAAACAAATTTCACCGGCGCATTTGCGCCCGGGCCAATAAATGGGATGCCTGTCTGGACATGGCCACGGTGCTGACGAAGCTGACGCCGGAGCGCCGGTTCGGTTGAATTCACCGCGCCCACAGCCTCCACAAGCTAAAGCGCACGGCGGAGGCGCACGAGGTTCTTCTTTCCATGGCGGACAAATTTTCGCCGACTGCAGCAATTGTGTGAGAAAGATTGCGTCGCTACGTGTTGAGTCGGTTGCGGAGCGCGTGCTGCTCCAAGATAAAGGAAAGCCCGGCAGGCAAGATTTCTTCAACTACATATCTGTCGAGATCGTCGCCATGCCTTCTGTCCCTCAACTGTATAAGACATTCTTTGACCAGTTCTCGAACGATTTCTGCCGGAAATCCGCACTCGCGCAATGTTGGTCGCACTCCACAATACAGCATATCCCGAAGGCGGATGAGAGCTACCAGTTTGTCATTATCTTTCATTGATTCGCCAGACCGAGACATGCGCACTGGATTTGCCTCGCATCGCTTTGACACGCAACCGTGAAGGGCTCGTTTGAACTTCTGCGCCCAATACTCCAAACGCGCCACTACCGCGTACCGCGACTATGCGCCGATAAGCCCTGATTTCAAGCCTCAACTTCGAGGCTCGCCATTGTGATAGGGACGCCCCAAAACGACTGCGACATGCTCAAATGGCACGCGGCTCACTTGATTGGCGACATTCACCAACCGGCGTTCGCGGACAGCGCGTGTCATCACAGTTCGCCACTTCTGGCGGATGCAAACAGTTTAGCTCCGATTCGACACAGGGCTTCGTGGTACTGGGAGGTAAGTGCAATTCTGAAAAAAATTAAACTGGCGTTCGAGACGAATAAGGCCAGTATTGGTGTTTCCGGGGGCTGGTTATGCCAAGCGTTGAAGTGCTGCACATTTTGGTGGTGGACGATGAACCTCTTGTCTGCGAAACGGTCAAGATGCTGCTCATGTCTGACGGGCACAAAGTCGAGACGGCAACCAGCGGCAGGGAGGCTTTGGCCCTTTTGGACAAAGGGACGTTCGACCTGATCACTATCGACTATGCCCTGCCTGTGATGAAAGGCGATGAACTGGCCGCTGCCATCAAAGCGCGCTTACCGAATCAACCCATCGTGATCATTTCGGCTTCCGCCGAAATGCTGCAATTTTCGGGCAATCCGCTTGTGGGGGCATATTTTATCCTCAGCAAGCCCTTCTCGCCGGAAGGCCTGCGTGAAGCCATCGCAGAGACGGTACGTCGAGGATGAGTTTCAGGACGAGCAGATTGGGTGGGATATGCGCAGCCGTCTTTTCGGCAAAGTCCGAAGCAGCGCGGGAGCCGACCGCTCCATCAAGGTCTTACATGGCGGATGGTTGACGATTCAGTGTCGGATCTTTGTTGACGACACTCTGTTTTTTTCGAGCGGCAGGTGACGCGGCAGACATCAGGGGCGAATGACAAAGTTTGGCCGCCTGCCCCATCGCAGCCAACAGCCGACGTGCCGGTCAGTTGAGCCCTTATGGAAACTCGAACATTATCATTGCAGGTCACGTCCCGCTGCGGGGGCTGTGGCAGAGCTTGAGTTCGTTCGATCACGCCCGAGTGACAAGCGCTGCCTGCTCCTTTGGTTGCACCGAGTCTTCAACGGTTTGTTCCCGAGTGTGCTGCTTGCTGGGTTCGGCACGTGTTGGCTTGGTGAGCCAGCGGATTGCACAGGAGTGACGACGTATTATGGGCCGAACCTCACGAGTTTCATGATGCAGCCGGGAGCCGGTTGGCCGATTCCGTTCCGCTTTCGCGGTTGACATCACAGGCCCGGCGCGGCTCCCCGCAACTGCCCACGCGCCAAGTTGGAGGTCCGCACCACTTTGATCGGCAATCAATGCCCTTCTGGGCGGGTGGACAGTTCTCCTTTGCTGAATACGTAGAGGGTTGCGTGGTTCCGCCCGATGTGAACGGCAAGCACAATCTCGTTGGTCGGATCGAGATAGTTGAAGGGAACAAACCCGGTGGTGGATGCCTGGACCCAGTCCCAACATTTCGGTGCGAGTCCGCATTTGTCCCCGAACTCGGACTTGCTGGGGAAGTTGTATTGGGGATGGGCTGCGCAGTAGCTCCGTGTTTCCCTAACGAGCAAGTCCGCAATCTGCGAGGCTTCCATCTCCTCCGCCATGCCCTTGACTCGGTTGTAGGCGCGAAATATGACCGGTAACAAAAGGGATGCCAGGATGGCAATGATAGCGAGCACGCAGAGCAGCTCAACCAGGGTGACACCTGTGTCAGGGGAACACTTGTGACCGAAGAAACGGCGGGGCGCAGATCGCTGGTGATCGGCCCGCCCCATAGCCGGGAGTGAACGCGGTCCTGTTCCATTCCTCGTTGACTCATTCCACCGCATACCGATTTGACTGAGAAGCCTCGGATTCCTCACGCTCGCCTGTGGGACCATCGAGCGCCGCATCCAGCACGGGGCCTGGTGCCCGAAGGGCCGGAAGGCTGAGGACCGCCAATCGACTGGCGCTATCAATTGAAGTAAACACCCGGCAGCAGCTTACCCACAACGCGCCGAATGGAATGTGCGCGGGGTGCTTGCCACTCCGCAGCGCACGTTCCAGAATCACTTTCCAGTGAACCAGCCGTCATCAACATTGCCGGAGAGCCTTTCCGGCTTGATCGAGCGCGTCACCTTTTTCAATGAAGAAAACGGCTACGCCATCACGGTCTACAAGTCCCAGGGATCGGAGTTTCCTGCTGTGGTGATTCCGCTGGCCAGGCAGCATCACGTGTCATTGTCGCGAGGAAAACGAAAACGTGTCCGCACAATTCACAATGCCGCCGGCCTTTGTAAATGTGGAATTGCCGATTGTTGGAACCGAGCCGTTGATGGGATGGCGCGTTCACGGGTGATAGGTGGGATTGTGTCTGCCTGCGCCAGCATTATTTGTCAGCACTCGTTGTTGACTTCGCCGCGTTAATTCTCTAATAAGTGCCAGATAACTATGAATATCTCAGACCTATCTGTATCTCAATTGCAGCGAGTCGTTGCAGTTAAAAAGAAGATCGAACAATTGCAAAAGGACCTTGCGGCAATTTTTGGGGGTTCTGGGGCGGGCAGCGGACAGGGCAAACGCGTCCTGAGCCCGTCGGCCAAAGCCAGAATTGCAGCCGGCCAGAGGGCACGCTGGGCAAAGGTGCGCCATGCAAAGCCGAGACGAAAGATGAGCGCCGCAGCGCGCAGAAAGTTTTCCCAGCTTGCCAAGGCCCGTTGGGCCAAGGCGAAGGCCGCCGGCCGCAAAAGGCTGTAGGTCTTCCGGGCCTTCGCAGAAATGGCCGACGGCGAATGGGCGTGACAGCCGCGTCGCCGGTCTCGTCTATGGAATGTCGGGATTGATTCCATGTTTCGAATCGGCATAGACCTGGGCGGCACGAAGATCGAAGGCATCGTCCTGGATGAAAGCGGGAGGGAACTTGCGCGAAAGCGGATTGGGACCGGGCAACAGAATGGCTACCTTCACATCCTGGACCGGATCAAGTCGTTGCACGACGACCTGGGTGCCGCCATTCGCGGGGAACAACACACGCTCGGGATCGGAACACCCGGGGCTATTTCTCCACGCACGGGCCTTCTGAAGAATTCCAACACCGTCTGCATGAACGGCCGGCCCTTCAAGACCGATTTGGAAGGGATCCTCGGCCGGAAAATCGAAATCCAAAACGACGCCAACTGCTTTGCCATGGCCGAGGCTCTTCACGGAGCCGGCAAGGGCACGAAGCTGGTCTTTGGCGTCATCATGGGCACCGGTTGTGGCGGTGGAATTGTGTACAACGGCCAGGTCGTCACCGGCCGCCAGGCCATCGCCGGGGAATGGGGCCACATGTCGATCAACCCGGATGGGCCGTCGTGCTATTGCGGCCAGCGCGGCTGTGTCGAAACCTTCATCAGCGGCGGCGGTTTGGAGGCGAGATATGCCGAGCAGCATGGGGAAAAGCGGTCGTTTGTGGATCTCGTCAAGCAATACTGCGAGGGGGATCCCGGGACCATGGAGTTCATGAAAGTTTTCTTTCGCAACTTCGGCCGGGCCATGGCCAACCTCATCGATGTCCTCGATCCGGACCTCGTTGTTGTGGGCGGTGGTGTTTCGAATTTCGACGCGATCTACACCGAAGGCGTCAGCGAGGTGGCCCGCCAGGTTTTCAGCGACTGTCTCGACACACCCATCGTCAAACACCGGCTCGGCGACTCCGCCGGCGTCATTGGCGCGGCGTTGATTGGGGCATAGGGATTGTCGATTTTTGATTTGCGATTTGCGATTGAGGAGGCAGATGAGCCGAGAACCCCTGGATTTGCGATTTGTGATTGAGGGCGACAAAAGAGTCTTCGCGGGCCAATCGCAAATCAAAAATCAAAAATTCCTGCGCTTCGGCGGAACGTGGACACATTCGCCGTGCACCACGTGCGCCGCTTCCATCCAGGCTTCGCCGAACGTCGGATGGGCGTGAATCGTGCGTCCGAGTTCCCGCGCTGTCAGTTCGGCGCGGATGGCCGTGGTCGCTTCGGCGATCAATTCCGTCGCGTGCGGTCCGACGGCCGCCGCGCCGAGCAATTGATCCGTTTCTGCGTCGGCGATCCATTTGACGAAACCGGTTGTTTCCCCGGAGGCAAGCCCCTTGCCCAGTCCCGCAAACCGGAATTTGCCGGTTTTCACGGCGCGGTTCTGTGTCTTTGCGTCGTCCTCGCTCAGGCCGACGACGCCGACTTCGGGCGAAGTGAAGAGGACGTTGGGCACGATCGTGTCGTGCCGGCGCGGCTTCTGGCGGACGGCGTTCTCGGCGGCGGCGATGCCCTGCGCGGTGGCATAGTGGGCGAGCTGGATCTTGCCCGTCACGTCGCCGATGGCGAAGAGGGTGGGGACCCGGGTGCGACAATATTCGTCCGCTTCGATGAACCCGCGTTCGTTGGTCTTCAGACCGGCGTTCTCGAGATTCAAGCCATCCGTGACCGGCTTGCGACCCACGGCGCAGAGGAGCAAGTCGGCTTCGAGCACTTCGTCGCCGAAATGGCCGCGCACTCCCGAGGAGGCGGCGGCGATCTGTTCGAGCGGTTTGCCGGCGAGGACGCGGATGCCGAGATTTTTCTCCATGCGGCCCCGCACTTCCCGGCGCACATCCGGATCGAGCAGCAGCAGAATGTCATCGAGCAATTCGACGATCGTCACCCGGGCGCCAAGCGATGCCGCCATGCATGCCAGTTCGCACCCGATGAATCCGCCGCCGAGAACGAGCAGGGTCCGGGGCAGGGAATTGATGGCGAGGAAGCCGCGGCTTTCCACCACGCGTTCGTGCCGGGGCAGGAAGCCGGGCATGGCCGAGGTCGAACCGGTGGCGATGATGACCTTCCCGGCGCCCAGTCGGGTGCCGTCGCCGAGGGCGATGGTGTTGCGGTCCTGGAATGAGGCCACGCTGGCGAACTGTTTGATGCCGTTGGCGGCGAGCAGTTGCTTGATGCCGTCCCGGAGTTGGGCGACGACTTTGTCCTTGTGTCCGATCATCGCCGCGTAATCCGCGGAGACGCCCTGGACGGTGATGCCGAATGCGGCGGCGTGCTGGATCCGGACCAGCATGTCTGCGGCGGCGATGAGCGTTTTGGTGGGGATGCAACCCCAGTTGAGGCACGTGCCGCCGAGTTGTTCCTTCTCGACAATCGCGACGGACGCGCCGAGCTGCGCGGCGCGGATCGCCGCCGGATAACCGCCGGGGCCGGCGCCGATGACTACGACGTCAAAAGTTTCCATAGTTCGATGTCCTCCAGTTTCTGTTTCACCGCATTGATAAAGCGTGCCGCCATCGCGCCGTCGATCAGCCGATGGTCGGCCGACAGCGTCATCTTCAGGATCGAGCGGACGACCACCTGGCCGTCGCGCACCACGGGTTTCTGGAGGGTGCTGGAGACCGCGAGGATGGCGCTCTCGCCGGGATTGATGATGGCCGTGAAGTTTTCGACGTCGAGCATGCCCATGTTGGAGATGGTGAACGTGCCGCCGGTCATGTCATCGGGACCGAGTTTCCCGTTGCGGGCCTTCTCGGCGAGTTCCTTCGACCGCGCATTGAGTTCGGCCAGCGTCAGTTCGTCGGCGTTGCGAACCACGGGCACGACGAGGCCTTGCTCCAATGACACCGCCAGGCCCAGGTGCACGTGGCTGTTCCACCGAAGGGTCGTGCCGTCCGTCGCGCTGTTCACATCGGGAAACTCCTGGAGCGTCCGCACCACGGCCAGCGAGATGAAATCGGTGATGGTGTAGGGGGCGCCGGCCGCCTTGAGCCGGGCGCGGAGTTCGACGAGAGCGGTTAGGTCCGTCTCGACAGTGACGAAGAAATGCGGCGCGGTCAAAACGCTCTGTGTGAGCCGCTGGGCAATGATCTGCCGCATCCTGCCCATGGGTCTTGGCTTCTCCGCCAGCGCGCGCTGGACATCCGCCACGCCGATCCGCCCCGAATCCCCGGTCCCGCGGATGGCGAGGATATCGAGTTTCTCCCTGGCGGCGAGCGCCCTGGCCGCCGGCGAGATTCGAAGCCGGTCGTAGCCCTTCGCCTTGAGACAGGCCTTCACGTCCTTTTCGATGATGCGTCCTTCGGGGCCCGTGCCGGTGATGCGGGAGGAATCGATGACGCACTCGCGCGCAAGGGCGGCCGCGCGCGGACTGATCTTGAATGCCGCCGGCGCAACCGGGGCGGGTGCCGCAACCGGCATGGCGGGGGCGCGCTGCCGCGCGTGCTGGGCCGCCTGCAGGCCGGCCCCGCCGGATTCCCGGGCAGGGGCGGCTGTCGGAACGGCTGGCGCCGGTGCGGACGCCATGCCCTCCGGGATCGCCTCGCCGGGTTGGCCGAGAAAAGCCACGATGCTCTGCACGGGCACGTTCATCCCCGGCGCAACGACGATCTTGAGCAGCGTGCCTTCCTCGAAACTTTCCACGTCCATGACCGACTTGTCGGTCTCGACGGTGAACAAAATATCGCCTTTGGCGACCGCGTCGCCTTCCCGCTTGCGCCATTCGACGATGGAGCTCTGCTCGGTCATCTGGCCGAACTTGGGCATGATGATGGGGATGGCCATTACAGAATCGCGTTGGCGGCGGCCAGGATGTCGTTGACGTTCGGCAGGAACGCCGCCTCGAGAATGTGTGATTGGGGCGCGATGCCGTTCTTCGCGCCGACGCGTTTGACGGGGGCGTCGAGGTAATCGAACGCCTGGTCCTGGATCGTGGATGCGATTTCGCCCGTGTAGCTGCCGATATGAATCGCCTGGCTGGCGACGACGCAGCGGCCGGTTTTCCGCACCGACTGCAGGACGGTCTCGATGTCCAGCGGCACGAGGCTGCGCAAGTCGATGACCTCGGCGCTGACGCCGCGTTCGGCCTTTAATTTGTCGGCGGCCTTGAGGCAATCGTGAACCAGCGGTCCCCAGGCGACCAGCGTGATGTCGGTTCCCTCGCGTTTGACGTCGGCAACGCCGAGTGGAACCAGGTGGTCCCCCTCCGGCACCGGTCCCTTCAGGCCGTAAAGCGCCTGGGACTCGACGAACAGGACGGGGTTGTTGTCGCGGATGGCGGACTGGAGCAGGCCCTTCGCGTCGCCGGGCGTGGCCGGATAGACGACATAAAGACCGGGGATATGGCAGAACACGGATTCGAGCGTCTGCGAATGCTGGCCACCGTAACCTTTGCCGGCGCCGGCCGAGCAGCGGATGACCAGCGGCACTTCCGTTTGCGCGCCGCTCATGTAATGCCACTTCGCCGCCTGATTGCTGATCTGATCGGAGGACATCAGCGCGAAATCGAAGTACATCAGTTCGACAACGGGGCGGAGGCCGTTCATGGCGGCGCCGCAGCCCGTGCCGCAGATGCAGGCCTCGCTGATGGGGGTGTTGAACACGCGTTCCCGGCCAAACGCTTCCAGCAGCCCTTTCGTCACCTTGAATGCGCCCCCGTAGTCGGCCACGTCCTCGCCATAGAACACGACGCGGCGGTCGCGCAGCATCTCCTGGACGAGCGCCTCCTTGAGGGCATCCTTGTAGGTCAGTTCGCCGTTGACCCGCTTGATCTCGGGCAGGGGTCCGGCCAACTCCGGCTTCGCATGCTCCGCCGGCACCGTTTCGGACCGGGTGTCGGTGTATAGAAACCTCAGCACTTCCCCGGGAGCGGGGTCCCGCGCGGCGGCGGCACGTCTGGCAGCGCGGGCGTTGCGCGCCGCCACGCGCTTTTCGAGCGCCGCAAGGCCGGCGGCATCGAGCGCTTTGGCGTCGAGCAGTTCCTTCTTGTAGGTCTCGATGGCGTCGATCGCCTTCCACGCGGCTTCCTCCTCCCGGGTGCGATATTCGTTGCGCGGATCGCTCAGCGAGTGGCCCCAGTAGCGGTAGCAGTCCACCTCCAGAAGCACCGGGCCGTTGCCCTCGCGACAAAGTTTCGCCGCCCGCAACACGGCGTCGCGCACGGCGAGCACGTTCATGCCGTTGACAATCTCCGAGTGCATGTTGTTGTCGGCGAACCCGGCCGACCGTCGGGCCATGCGGTCCACGCCCATGACTTCGTCGTCGCTGCGGTGGGTCATGCCGTAGTGATTGTTGCAGACGAGGAAAATGATCGGCAACCCGTACTTGCGTTCGCCGGCGAGATGATTCGTGAACTGGGCCTGCGCGGCGAAGTTGAGCGACTCCAACACGACGCCGTTGGCGTAGGCGCCGTCGCCGGCGAAGCAGCAAACGACGTTGCCACGCCGCAGGTAGCGGTTGGCCAGCGCGGCGCCCGTGGCGATGGGCACGCCACCGCCGACGATGGCATTGGCGCCGAGGTGGCCGACGGTGAAGTCGGCGATGTGCATCGATCCGCCGCGGCCGCGGCAATACCCGTCCTCCTTGCCGAACAGTTCGCAGATGGTGCGATAGACGTGTTCCTCCATCGCGGTTTCGACGAGGTCCTCGCGCCGGCCGGACGCGGAATCCGGCACGCGTTTGCGGAGTTGGTCGTCGGTCATCTGGCGGAGGGCGACCGTGCCCTTGGCGAGGCTCTCGCCGTGGCCGCGGTGTGTGCTGGTGATGTTGTCGGCCAACTGCAACGCGCAACACGCGCCGGCGGCCGTGCCTTCCTGCCCGACCGAGACGTGCGTCGGGCCGCGGTAGTTGAACTCGCGGATCGGATCGTAGGCGCCGGAGCGGAGCTTGACGATCATCTCTTCGAGTTCACGGATGACCAGCATGTCCTCGAGGATTGCGACGGCTTCGCCGGGGACGATGGTTCCGGCTTTCAGTTCGGTTTCAAGGCATCCCTTGTAGCGAAAGGCGGGGATTTTGCCGCAATCGATTTCGAACGGCGCGAATTTCGGCCGCGAATCGCTCAAGTAAGCCGGTGAGTTCTTCATGCGCTCCTAGGTTTTCACGATCTTGACCCCCCGTTTGAGGAGTTCCCGGCAAAACTGTTTGTCCACCTGCCTGTCGGTAATCAACACATGGACGTCATCCCAGCGACCGGCGCTGGCGAACGACACCTTGCCGGCTTTGCTGCTGTCGGCGAGGAGGATGACCTGCCGCGCCTGGCCCATGACGACCCCCTTCGTAAACGCCTCGCTCGGGTCCGTGGTCGTCAGGCCTTCCTTCAAGGCGAAGCCGATCGTTCCCATGAAGGCCTTGTCCAGGTGCAGCTCCTGAAGCAACAGCCGCGTCAACGGCCCCACCATCGCCTGGCTCAGCCGCCGCAATTCGCCTCCGATCACGATCAGCCGCGGCCCGCGCCCGGACAATTCGGAGGCGGCGTGCAACGAGTTGGTCACCACCGTCAGGTTGGTCCGATCGCGGAGCAATCGGGCCAGTTCCAGCACGGTGCTGCCGCCATCAAGGTAAATCGTGTCGCCCGGCTCGACCAGCGACAGCGCGGCCTCGGCGATCCGCCGCTTCTCGCGGGCAGCCAGGGAGGTCTTGTCGGCAAATACCGGTTCGTCCAGCCGGCTTTCGATGCTGACCGCGCCTCCGTGCA
>Ga0224555_1000800_pt1 | contig 48057 bp, 64 predicted proteins | sample 714S23034metaG_FD_180687 | JGI IMG/M metagenome (GOLD analysis project Ga0224555, IMG submission 180687) | Peat soil microbial communities from Stordalen Mire, Sweden - 717 S2 30-34 | ecosystem: Environmental > Terrestrial > Soil > Wetlands > Peat | place: Sweden: Norrbotten County, Stordalen...
AGATGTTGTTTCCTGAAGTAGAAGTTGGTTTGAAAGTAGAAATGAGAGCAGGAGTGCCGTTGGTGTTTACATTGATGTTGCCTGAAACATCCAGCTTTTGACCTGGTGCCGTCGTCCCGATGCCGACGTTGCCCGCCGTATGCCCAGTATAATTCCCATCAATCCGTGCGTACTCTGTGTTGTTTTCGTTGAACGTGATCGCGTTTTTATTTGCGTCACTACGAGCGCTTCCACCCAAAAATATTGATGCGCCAGTTGTCGATGTCGGACCTTCTGCGTTGATGATTAAATACCCCCCAGTCCCATACGTCGTGCCGACGGTCTGGGTCGTGGCATCAAGGGCGATACCAGACGAACCCTGCTGAAATGTAGTAGTACCGGCGTTGGTAAACGAATTCGCTGCATTAAGCAAGGGAACATTGCTGGCTACAATACCGCTATCGGCAATCTGACCCGCTGCACCAGTAAAGCTAACTAAATCTCCATTTGTGGAAGATGTTGGACCCGTAGGAATAGACGCACCACTTCCTGTTAATGATTTACCAGCAACTGCACTCACGGCGGGGGTAGCGGTGGTTACCGCCGTCAACTGTCCGGCTGCATTATATGTTAATATGGGAATTGCTGTTGTGCTTCCAATGGGTCCAGCCGCTGTAATTGTTCCGCCTTTTACTACAGTGCTTGAACTAGTTCCGGTAGGCAGGTATGCTATACCAACTGTGCCAGACGATATATTGCTGGCGTTAGCTGCGAAAGTTTCTGCATTACTTTGTGCTGTAGCTGCTGCTCCACTGGTATCATATACACTCGCACCAATGGCTGTCTGGATGTTGGCTGAAGTAGCTGCCGTTATTGCACTAGATGAGGAGAATGCTGCAATATTAGGACTAACTGGAGAACCGCTAAGAGTAACTGTTCCTACAGGAACTGCCCCTCCGTCGGTGATACTTGTCCCTGAAGTGTTTCCCATAACTGCTAGATGACCAACGGTTGCACCGCTGCCCGGTCCTGTAACTGGGTTAGTAAGTGCTGTCTGGAAATAGGATGTTGCCTTTGTAGAAGCAGTTCCAAGAGACAATGCAGTTATGGATGCATTTACAAAAGCATCGGTTGCAAGGTCTGCTGTATTATCACCTGTAGTCTGTGTAGCTGCCTTCGTACCAGAGGGTAAAGTTGGCGTTCCACTAAGATTGGATGCTGTGCCCGAAGTGTTTGCCGCATTAGCAGGAATATCTCCAGACAAAAGTGTTGGTAACTGTGCATGAGGTAAAGTACCCGTTGTAATATCTGATGCTGAAACTGTGACATTGCTGCTAAGTGCATGACCATTGACCGTAGTACTAGTTGGAACTCCCCCTAAACCGCTCAGCGTCACTGCCGCCGCCGCACCCGCCACATCAGCCCCTACAGTGTGGTAGTCAATCGCTATATTTGTAGAACCATTGAAAGTCGCTCCCGGAGCAGCACCCCCCGACGCTTCCGCCGTTAGTACACCAATCGTCGAAGAATTTGTGACATTCACATTAAGCGCACCACTCGTCGATACTATCGGGTTCCCTGCTCCATCTTCAATTTTTATTCCGCCAAAGTTGCTCATTCAATTGCTCCTGACTAGATAATCCAAAAATTTGTTCCATCTGCGGCAAGGTCCATGCAATCACCTAGAGTTGTGATCGTCATCGTAGCCACACCCTCAATCAAACCAGAAGACGGGCTTATAGTCACTGTATTTACATCACTTGAAATCTTCTTGACTGATACCGTAGAATCCAGTGTAGGAGCAGGAAGTGTCACAGTGAAGCTTGCAGATGTCGTGTTACAAAGTACAAGATTCCCGTTCACAGCCGTATAATTAGCTGTCTTGGTAACTACAGAAACACTGCTTCCGCCCCCTCCAACGGATGAAATAACTCCTGCGCCTGTGATAGTAATTGTCGTTCCGTCCGGCTCAACTACGCCTAATGCTAAAGTGGTTGCAATTGGTAAATCAGTAGGAGCTATTGCGCGTAAAGAGGCTACACCCGAACTTCCATTCGGTGTAGCCATAACTTCATTTGCAGTACCAGAAGGCTCAGACACTGTAAGAGATGCAACTCCGGCATTAACTGTTACAGCACTGGCTCCGGGGAAAGTAAAATCGATTTCATTTATTCCGTTCACGTTACATTTTGTCATTTTACAATCCCCGGTCTACCTGTGAAATCCTGAAAAATTATTACTGCATCCCATAAAGAGTCGCTGTCGTTCCTGCCACAAAATTGCTACCGCTATTTAGCACAAGTGAAATACTGGTGATTGCATCCGTGCTGTTCCAATCCGCAGAAACTAGCATTGGTTGCAAAAATGAGCCCGCATTCCAAAAATGCTGATTGCACATTATCTCTTTGTAGAATGCTGTCCCTGTATACGACAAAATTAAGCAGTTTACACACCCCGCTTTTCCTGTTGTTGCCACATTATTAAGTGTAGCAACAATAAAATAATCTTGAGCAGTTAGCTGTGAACTTACCGCAGAACTACCATTGCCCACAAGAAATGTCATATCATAATCAGCACTGCTATCGGAATTGAAAGTTGCATGAACATCATCCTGTGAACCGACGTTAGAACTGCTCTGTCCGTTGATAATAAGTTGCAGGTTAGTATAGCTTCCCGGTATAGCATTGAAAGCAATACTTGGGACAGGAGAACCAACCACAACCTTCCCGATCTGTGTCAATGCTCCGCTACCCCCGCCGCCAACGGCTGAAATCACTCCACCGCTTGTAACTGTAATTGTTGTCCCATCAGGCTCTACCACACCTAATGCGGAATCAGTCGCTATTGGTGGATTTGCAGAAGCAGCCAGTTCCCAACCGTTTCTTGTTGAGACATACAACGATTTGCTAGAAATATCTACTCCTAATGCTCCAATACCATGAGCACCACTATTAGGCGGTCCATAAAAAATCTTATCAAATGACATTTTTTTTCTCCTTACATATTATTAGAATTAATTAAATACCAATTAGTATCCGCTAAATTGTACGTCCACTTATAACAACTATGTTTGTTTGCCGTGAGTGTGACACTAAATGTCCCTAATAGGTTACCAGCAACTGCTACAGCGTGTCCGGTAACATCTTGCTGCCAGAGTATCGTAATCTCCTGCCCATCTGTCGGGTTGGTTATACTCATGCTTGTTATAGGTGCAGTCACGTTAACAAAGAAGCTGTTGCCAAGGCTACAATCAAGGATAAGAGAGCCGGAAATCGCCGCCGCTGCCTGAACCTCAAAAACCCCCGCCGTATTTGCAAGGGTAATTGTGGTGGTCCCATTATTCGCGGTGCAAAGAAACGTACCGTTATTTGCAGGAGTGGCTACGAAACCGGAAACTGTGAAAAGCAATCCTACTAAACTGTTTACAGGAACAACAATTGTCCCTGTATAAACCGTAGAGCCTCCTGCCGCAGTCGCAGCAGCCGACAGCACATATGACTTCACAACCGGAGCAGTTATAATCTTGTTTGAAGCAAGACCAACATATGCACTGACATTTCCACTGCCATCTTCCTGAAAATTTACATTTGTTCCTCCAGTTGGGGGAGCAGGAAGATTATTATTCAAATTTATAGACATACTTAAACTCCATTTACTAGAACAGGCTTCACTACATTCACACTAATATTAGGGTCATCCGAGATTGCAACACCATTGCATAAAATCTGCGCCTCCAAAACAGGAACCCATGAATTTTCGTCCGCACTATATTGTAATACTTGCCCTGAGTATAACCCCGCATTCGCAACAGGAGTTCCCTGTAATCCAACAACTCTCACTATAGGAGAACCTGCCGTTGAAGTCGCATCACCTGTGATTGGGTATACTCCTCCACCCGGACTTATACATTCGCGGTTCATAAATTCTCCTTAACTAGTTGCCAATGGAACGTATGAAATACCCACTGTAATATTGTCGGTAGTTATATCTAAATTTGTGATAGTAACATATACCCTTGCAGTCACAGGAGACTCCCCATTAGAGCCCATACGATCCTGAAATGTCCAAGTATAAGGAGAGGTATCTAATACCACATCAGTGATAATGTTCTGAGTAGAGCCTGCTGGTGGAGTAACATCTAGACCTCTATATAAATCCCCAAGCTGAGCGACCCGTGAACCATATATTTGAATACGACAAGGAGCACTTGCGGTCAATCCTAAAAGCTGGAATGACTTACTGAGTGTAATAGACCCAGAAAACTTACCTCCGGGTCCAAGACTAGCTGCAACAAGGGATGCCTGTGTTACAGTAATTCCCGTTATGCTGCCTCCGCTTCCCCCACTAGAACTTCCCCCACCTGAACCACTCGAACTATTCGAAATATTCGAATAGTTGTTAGTAACATATGTACCACTTCCACTTACTGGTGCAGGAGGAGTAAAAAATCTAGTCTGTGAAGTAGAACTTCCTTTATAAAACTGCCTCTGAGAATCAGGGTCAGTTTGACCAAGAGAAGGCAACGGGCATCTCATAAAAGGGTTTATTCCCGGCTCCACGCTTACAGATGGAGCCGGTATACCCATAGAAGGAGAAGCCTCATTGGTAACTGGGGTATAATTACTCATATCTAAATTTTTAGTGCTAGATTCCTGTAATGTTGGCATTTATATACCCCTATTATAATTCTTGCGAAAAAGTGCCAAAAATGGTTGTTGAAAGCAACTCATTGGCCACTGTATCATACGGAGAAAATATGATTTGCAACTGGCAATGGCGCATCGCCGCCGTCTCATCTTTTAACTCGGACAAATAGAAACGCTGACTGTACAAAGAACTACTTGGTTTTAAGTTTGGAGGATCGTTTACCCATACCTTCAGAATATCAATTGGTCCTGTATAATAAGGTAAACACTCGTCTACAAGAAGTCCAATCACAAGAGGAGAACCAACCTTTATAGACTCTGTTGTAATAAAAGCTACTTCAGCAATCTGACCCGGTTGGGCCAATACCACTGAACCAATAGTAGCATATGCAGGGTATGATGTGCCACTATCGGAATATACCGTTAAATCTCTCTGTGTGATACTTCCTGTACCGGTAGGTCCAACTAAAAGACGATGAACTCCCGGAGTCACTTCAACGCTTTGGATAGCTCCCGCTCCTCCTGTGATAATAGAATAAGGCGACCATGTGTTTCCGCTTTCAGGAGCCGGTGTATCCATCAATTTATACCAACCTGTTGCACCATCTCCCACATACCACGCCTGATCTTCCCCTTCAACGTGCCATGCTACATATACATTAGCAGGATTCCAGTTCTGTCCGGGATTTCCATTCGTTAACCGAAACTGATCTCCAATCGGCAAACTTGCAGAACTTATACCATTCTCGGGATTCAAAATAACAAATTGATTGTCTGTTGTAAAAAACCCTATTAATGTTCCGCGTAAATCTAAAGCATTATAACTAAGCAATCCCACCCCCGGAGCCATAGGAAGTGCTCCCTGAATCGGACTTTGCGCTGTTCCGTTCCCTTGAATAATATAGATGTCTGAAACGGTAAAAATAAATGCCCCAGATGCTGTAGGAACAATTCGTTTTACTAGAGACGGCATAGATGAAAAGTTTAATGGTGCTGTTCCATTTATACCATTTCCGCATGGAGTGGCAGGACCGGTCGTCCAATAAACCACATTTCCAATGCTGTACCAAATTCTATCAAGATGATAAGTTAAATTGATTGCTCCAGCGCCCGGAGGAGTATTCTCTCCATCAATCGCACCCAATATCTCGTTATTCAAGCCTACATCCAGCGTTTTATCGGTATACCCATCAGTAAGATATACACTTAATGGTACAGTCCAATCAGAAAGCTGGCCCGGTATCAAAAGAGGAACAGACTGACCGTCTGTGCTTCTAAAAATGGCTACATAATCTGACTGCGGGTCTATAACAGCTTTATCCGGCAAACCGCTTCCCGGTTCCAAAAATACCCCATTAATACCGATAAAGTTACCTGTTACCTGAGATGCTGGACTACAGTTAGACACAGTATCATCTAATGTATCGACCAATGCTACCCAATATGTCCAACCGCCATTAAATGTACTCAACGTTCCAGTTTTAACCGTTGCAGCAATACCCTCATTTATCCAAATTAGATTTGGATTATCATAGGTAAGCGAGTTTGCGCCGGTAGAGAATGTGGGAGCAATTGCCCCAGTAACACCAGTTCTATATGGTGCTTCCTCATAGCCATTAGGGTCTACAATTGTAGTATCTGGTAATGTAAATGTTGTATTTGCTGCCCATGAAAAATCCGTCACAGGGCCGAGATTATACCAAGTTAACTGTCCGCTAGACTCTGTAACCGTGGGATACAAAGGAGCATTTGATACTGTCCAAGAAGGCCAAATTGGTTCGCTTGTTCCGCTTGTAGGATTTCCAGAACCTCCACTTGTATTGGCTAAAATGTCGCCATTACACATAACGTTTAACTGCATTCCGTCATGATACCAATAGCTATAATCAACTTCTACTGGATAATTTCCGGGAGCAGGAAACGTTACTTGAAACGTATCGGTAACTCCAACAGAACCTGAGAATGTGTTTGTAACCGGGTCATAAGTTCCTCCACCCGGAGTACCTCCGTTGGTTCCCCCAAAATTAGGGTATCCTTCTGCTGCTGTAACAACCTGTCCTTGATTATTAGGATAACCTGAACCCCCGGTCGATGTAGCCCCATTTCCAATTCCCCATATCATACCATCGTAGTGACTGATGGAAAAAGTATAAGTACCGGCTACTGGAACATTCAATGTTGCAAGAATAATCAACTCATAGGTGTTAATAAAATTAGAGAATGGGGTGTTGAAGCTAACTACCTCACCGGCTGCATTAACAGTATCCCATGTTAAATTGGCCCCACCACCTGAAGTACTGAAATCATCAAATAAGTTATCCCAACTAAACATACTGCCACTTTCAGGAGCACCGGCAAAATCTAAACTATTTTGAGTTAGAGTGCTGGCAAGAGCACTAGATGTACTTGTTGGATGTGTAAGCGTAAACCGTCCAACGCCACTTCCAGAATGAACACCTGCATATAAATATGCTTTCACACTGCCAATAAGACTTGGTTGAGTATTTTGACCCAACATAAACAGACAATTGATGTTACCGGTTGTTCCATAGGTACTGCCAATAACGAAAGAGCCTTGGATGGTTGCCACAATCGACGAACTGGTTTCAGACACTCCATTTGGATTTGTTAATGTAATAGATGTGGTAGTAGATGCTGTACAAGGAAATACCCCATTATTTACAACATCAATAGCCCCTGTAATAACAAACATCGTCGGAGGAGTGGTAACAAATGCATTATCCGCTCCGCCCGTAATTGCACCGGAGTATACTGTACTTCCACCTACTGCAACCGCAATAGAAGTCAAATTCAATGTAGTACTCTGGGTATACTCTGTATTTGGTTCCCAAGTAAGAGATTTAGGAACACCTAAAGCAACAGTTTGAATCATGGTCCACGTAACTTGACCATCTGACGTCGTAAGACCAATAGTAGTTGCCCAAGTTGGCTGAGAGCTACCGCTTAGACCCGGCGTAGTAACCTGCTGCAAATTTCCGTTTGAATCCACCACCACACTAACTAATGAGTAGAAAACGCCCGCTCCCCACGAAACAGATGATGCACCAAGATCAAAAAGAGGCTGAGAAGTAGGAGGAGCAATTCCCCAATTCTTTACAGCACTTCCACGATTAACCCACTTAACCTGTCCATCTAAAGTTACTCCACCGGCAAAATTGTTAGAACTAGATGGAACAACAGTGCTCCACGTTGGAACTGTAGACCCCGATGCCGGATTAACTCCACCATAGGCTTGCATGGCATCAATATCAGTCTCTGTCCCAACATAATCAACATTGGTGAAACTTGCTGTAAATGTATTGGTAGTAACTCCAGTAAGCAAAACGGTCTGGTTATTTAAAAATGTAGCATTCATATTCTCAGGAAACGATACATACATCCCTGTAGACAGAAAACTAGTTAGTGTTGCTGAAGATGTGATTGTCAGAACGTTTGCGGAAATGGCAACGTCTGTAACCGGAATTGCAATCGGAACTAACTGTTGAACATTTCCATTAGGATCGATCAGAAAAGTAGTATAATATGGGTATGAACTACTGTTCCATTGGGCACCATCTGACCAAACCACAAGACTCTCAAGCCACTTCTGGTTGTCAACTCCATCTCCCCAATACAGGCTATTTCCAACCGACTGCATATAGGATTGTCCTGCCCCTGCACTCTTGGTAAACACAAGCCTCTTTACCCCATTGTATGTAGGATATGAAGAACTCCCTCCTCCTTTGTATAAAGAATACAGAGCATTGGCTTGATCAATCATTAGATTAATTTGCTCTGTAGAAGTATCAAAAAGACGAAACTCATAGAAACGGTCTGGAGAATCATAGCTATTGCTGTCCAACGGAGATGTTCCGGGTCTACGGGCTAGGGTTAGCTTATTTGTAATCTCAACGTTAAGACCAGAAATAAGCGCATCTCCTGCTTGACCATAAAAATGCTCGATCAAACGCGTAGTAGTGGCATCACGTAAAGGAGAACGATTGGTCCAGATACCACTAAAAAAACGAGAAACGAACAGGGGACTATATTTAACCTGTGTCTGACTTTGCGCTCCAGCTAGTTGAAGATTGTTACCCATTTAAATTCTCCTAATTAAGTTGTCCAGGAACCCATGCAGATACGTTGAATGGTGAGGGTGTGGATAATATATTCTGGACATTCGGACCCCAGACTTTTTGCCCTTCTGCTGTAAATGCAGATACTATATAAAACGTTCCAGATGGTGTAATAGTATCATTAGGAAATAAGAAATATGACGGGATAGACGAAATGCTTCCCGAAGAATTAAGAGAAATCTGTACAGTATAGTTAGAACATACTCTTGTTGATGTGTTTACAATTCCATCTTGGGATAATTCAAATAACAAAAAACCATTTTCTAAAGGGTTACCTTCTGAGTCTACAAAATTTCCACCAACTACCTGATTGGCTTGATCTGAAATAACTGTAAAGGGTTCTGTATTACTCGTTCCCGACAACTGAGATACAGAAATCAAACTGCTGGACACGGATACCAGAAGACTAGATGGAATCGTGGCAGTAAGTTCGATAGAACTAACAAAAGTAGTAACCAGTGCTGTAGAATTAAAATAAGCAGTAGAGTTAGAAACAAAACCTGAGCCACTTAATGTAATAACCGTGTTTCCGCTTCCTTCTTCCACAAAAGAAGGACTTACGCTAGTTAGTACAGGGTTTCCATTGTTCCCTAAAATAGTTATTGCATTTACAGTAGAACCTCCCTCGGAATGACTAGTCACCCATATATTCCCAGATGAATCAATTGAAAGTCCGGACGAGATAAAATTCGCAATATATGCATTAATAACTACACCAGAACTGGATAACTCAAATACATTAGTCGTACCACTACCATTTGATGCAAACCAAACATTTCCGGAAGAATCTAACTTAACTCCATCCCCAGTATTTATAGAATAAGCGCCAATTAAACTGCCATCGTTTGCAACATGTTTAACATAATAATTTTCATCCTGCGTACACCAAATAGTGTCATCTGGTGCAATGGTAATAAATCTAGAGGCTGCCCCGCCCCAATCAGCACCATACGTTCCAATCAATACTCCTGAATTAGAGAATTTTAGAAGACGTGCATCTGTCCAATCGGCAACCCATACATTCTGGTATGAATCAATGGCGATTCCTCCCGGCCAATTTCCAGTATTATAGGTTCCAAGCAGCACGCCGCTATTCGATAGTTTTGTAACCACCCCGGTGATTAAATGATTTCCCGGACACGACACCCACACATTATTAGAAGAATCAATGGCTAACTGAGATGGATTTGATCCCACAGAATATGTGCCAATAACGGAACCCGCTGTAGTAAATTTTGTTACTGCATCTCCGGGCCCGGTTCCCCATAAATATCCGTTCAAATCAACTGCCCATGGTACGGTGTCAATTGTGTAGGTATTCAATAAGTTTCCTATATTTGAATACTCCTGCACAACCCCCGATGGATCAACTGTATCTACGCTAGTCCACGCATTCCCAGACAAATCGAATACAACAGGAGTGGGTCCATTATTTGATGGATCGGTAACCAATATCGTCTTGACAATTCCAAATGACATAATTACATCCTTTTAACTACTTGACATCCACACTAGGGGAATTACCAGAGGCAATTACACTTACTTCCGGAACACTAGAAGTATTGGCTGCTACGCTGGCCGCTGCATCCGTTTTTCCCTTCATGACTGCTGCTCCCTTATTTACTGCATACAAGGGAGTACAAGTAGTCACAATAAAAGCCCCAGAAGTGACAAGAAAACTGTTAAAATCATTCATTGCTAGGGAGTGCTTGTGAACTGCTATGGTAAAACCAACACCTACAGTTATAATAAATAAAACAAGCAAAGAAATTATAAGTCGGGAGCTACTCCCTGTCCCGTCCGCTTCGCTCCAAACTGATACTAACCATTTTTTCCAGTTCATTATCTCTCCAATAATCTTAAACCGTAATTCTATTAGGACCAGAGACACACTGTCCCGTGGCAGAATAAACCGACTGTATATAATACGTTCCCGAAGGACTAATGTATGCATTCACCCAAAACACAGGGCTTCCAATAATAGTTCCATTCACATCCAAAGGAATACTAACAAATTGGGTTGTAATCTGCTCTCCAGATGCAGACCCATCTTGGCTCAGCCTAATAAGAATAAACCCATTAGAAACAGGACTTCCATCAGGTGTTATGAACGTATTGACAGTTAAAGATGCCTGCGACATTATACACTCCCTCGCCCTTGAATTCCTTGCTGGTTAGACGCCGGAAGCGTCTGCTGCAACCCTGTGACCGTCTGCCATTGAGACAGGAAAATATTAAACTGTGTCTGAGTTAAACCTTGGCTAGAACTCAAAATATGTGCTAAAAATTTCTGCTCTGCCATCTGAGCGCGGGGATCGTCTGTGAACAAAAATAAAAGACTCAGCATTCCCCAATTATATATATGGGAATACGAGTCTGGAATTGGTGCCCATGTTCCATTAAGACTTGTGATTAATGTTGGCTTCTGCTGAATAGTGATGGACACTGGGTATGCCTGATCTGGGCAAGGCATAAGTCTGAAAGTTACGTTCCCCAATGAGTCAAATAGTTGTGCCGAAATATCGTGTGGTCTGGATTTCGCAGATTCAGCGGAAAGACACAACTTAACTTCGATCTCCTTCCACTCTTGGGCTGAAGTATTCGGATTAGTCGCTTTTATGGATGCCGTCTCGATCCAACCAAAATTATAAGTTGTAGACCCCCCGGACAAACCGATTGGACCAGAATTCATCCAAACCACGGTTGATCCATCGTTCGTAACTTGTCCTGTGGTTGGGTTCCACGTTGGAGCAGTGCTTCCCGTAACTCCACCAGTGGTCACAATCTGTGAATTACCGTTGCTGTCCACTGTAACAGTTCCTGCTGATACATTAGTAGCAACTTGCCAGTTAAACAGGGTATAATCCTGCTGTCCCGGAACACAAACAAACCCGGTTACTGCACGGTTCCACGGCCACGAGAATGGAGGACTAACAATGGTCTGAAGAACTGTATTAGCACTGCTAACAGCAGGCTCATTGAAATTTCCTAATGCTGTAGGACGCTGTGAGATAAAGCGTTTTGCCCATTCAAGCGTCTGTATCAATTTTATAGAACTCAGTGCCATAACCTCTCCGTGCAACTAAAAATAAAAATGGGAGACGGGCGAAATGCCAAGACGTCTCCCGTAGTTTTTATACTAAATTACTAACTCCATGGTCCAAACGGAAGTGAGGGTGTAATCTGATTGATTCCAAAACCTGTGTCCATAACCCCTACATTTCCCGGATAAAATCCGAAATCATCCGGTTCCCTATCTGCCTGTCTAACAGCCTTATCTAAGGACTCCAGCCATAGTTGCTGCTCTTGAGCAAATCTGGCTCTAACTTTGGGATCGGGATTTCGTCTATAACATTGTGCGAAAAACCCACTTTTGAAAGCCCACTCAAAATTATCGGGCAGAGGGTTCAAATATTGTGTAAGATTGGTGAATCTGGGGGCAACCATTTGCCCAACAACTTGTATTACCCATACTACCCCAGACTGAGGAGGGGTAGGACTAACCCTGATACCTTGACCAACCGGATTAATTGCTGTCCAAACACAACCTCCATCGGTTACCGTTGTTGAAAGCAAATTTGGATTACGCAAAGTAGGATATGTAGGACTGGCAGGCCACGTTGGTTCCACACTCCCACAAATTCCATATGTTGTAAGACACCATAAGTTTCCATTGGGGTCTTGTATTGCAGTCGTAGCATTATATGGAGTAAGCAAAGTTCCAAGAGGATTAGTATATATTACACCCGGACCCGGATTCTGCTGCCCGCTCATACTGGGACCGGATACAGTAATCTGACCGCTTGGATTTCCTGCTGTTGGTCCTTGTGGCGCTGCTCCCCATGTTCCTGTCATCAACATACTGTTCGGCAACCACGAAACCTTGGCCGTATATCCACCTTGGTTATTAGTTACCAACAAGTCCCTGTCGATCTCAATTGGAAATCTCTGCTTAGGAACCGATGTCTGGTTAATATCTACCATCCATGCACTCTCAAGCCAACCAATATTAAACAAATTCGGGATAAAGTAGTCTTGCTGCACACTGTTTACTGGGAATGTAGGAAGATTATAACGATTCCACTTCCAGTTATATGCTTGACCTGCATTTCCACCATTGATAATTGCCTGCATAACATCATTGGCAATAGATAATGCTGGTGACATAGAAAATCCACCCGTCGCAAGGGCGGGGGCTACATCTCCTAAAGTAGATGCATCATCTACAACTTCTTGAAGCTGGATTGTTGAATTTCCAAAAACAGATGAAGAAAGAAATGGACTTCCGCTGGCATAAACAATAGCATAACCTGTTACTCCTGCACCTGATGCTATCAAATAAAGATTGTTTGCGTCAAAACGTGTGGGCTGAAACCAAACACTTCCTACACTGGTTAACTCAAAAACAACGGAACCGGGAACTACACCTAAAGTGTGTGGTAAGGTGAAGTTCCCGCCTGCGCTAGTTACAAAAGGTATTTGAACTATTGATGCCATGTTTGATCCTTATTATTTCAATGTTGTAGCTTCTGTGGCTTCCCTATAAAACTCTCCATTATCCGAGTAGCGGAACAAATATGCACTTGAAGGTGTATTTCTTGTCTGAAATTCCTTAGCTTCCTCATATACTGCCCATGCTCCCTTATAGGCTTCGTCAGTCTTATAAGCGCGTCTGACAGGAGGCTTCCAAGTCTTGCCGCAACGTAAACAGCGAACCCACATATCCCCATTAGCAAACGTATGCTTTAGTACGGCGTACTGAGAGTCATCCCCCTTTCCGCCTACAACACCCTGAGCACCATTTCCGCCTTTCTTGTGGTTACAGCGGTTCTGTGTTGCTTTGTCGATTGCGGAAAGCTGCTTCAATGTTTGACCATTGATAACACTTCGCTGAAGCCTGTTTTCACGCTTCATCCCACGCTCAGCAAGGCGCTCTTGAAGGTCTTGTAAATTAAGTGTTTTCTCCTGAAGTTCAAGCTTTGCATTTTCCAATGCAAGTTGTTTAAGTTCCGCATCCAAAGCATCAATTTTCTTGCTAGGCTTTGGTGTCTCTGCCGAATGTGTAGAAACATCTCCCGCAATATCATTCAAATTTGTCATAGTCTCCTCTCCTATTTTTCTATCTATTACTGTACACCGGTGTGAATCTTCCTAATCTCCTGTACCGTTGCATTATACCTATCAAACGCCGCATCGCTACGAGGTTTACCAAATATACGATTTGCCATCTCCTCTGTAATCATTTCTTTCAACATTAGCTGTAGAAGGCAAGTACGCCAACCACGTCTCCTCTCTGCAAGTGGTATACCATACCGATCGAAGTTCATAATCGATAATTCAGGCATCTGCCCGATTTGTGCCCAACAAGCTACTTCAGCTTCAGAAAATCCAGTGCGCGACACAAACAAAACAGCTTTGTCCGGTTGTGGATGCTGCTTATAGAAGCATGTTAAACCGGCTCGTCTAAGTTTATATATGAACTCCTCATGAGTCATTACCTTACCGATTCTGGCTTCGACATCTGCATACTCTTCCGGTTTCAGCCACTGATACTGCTTTGCATTCTCGTCATTTCCTTCTTTTAACTCTGCCAATACCTCCTGAGACTGATTACTCGATGGAGCATCTTGGTAATACTTTGTGGAGTACTCTGCCACTTGAGCGGCTAACTCCGGGGTCATCTTAGTATCTAACTCTGCACTGTAGCTGTCCCATGGTGCCGTAGCGTCGAGGCGTGTCCCCTGTAGCTTCTGGACTTCTTCTGGTGTAATTGTCATCAAGCCCTCCAGCTTGCAAAAACGTGTCTGCTCTAAAATAAAGGCCGCGACCCTTGGAATAAAGCAGTGCAGTCAACCGCCTGCGCGGGCTAAGTGACCGCAAGCATATATATGTTAATCCATACTCAGTAATCCACATCATATGGTTTTTCATATATATGAAAACTTTGCGCGGAGCCGAAGCCCCGCGTCTTTTACTCTGCCTGAACGTACAAAGCAACTAAACTTTCTGCTTCTGCCTGAGTAATGTTAGGTTTACCTAACAAAGAAAGTCCCTGTTTTGCCGCTGCAAGTTTTGCGGTTGCTTGCTGAGCCGCAGATACAACCGGCTCATACTGTGCAACCTTTTTATTAAAGTAGTTAGTTCCTTCACCGGCCATGCTATCTCCTAAAGAACTTCCTGTGATTATTTGCTTTGGTCTATGGCGCTTAAGGCTTGTAGGCACTTATCGACTATAAAACTATAATCACCAGAGCCGCATTCTATCCCGCCAAACGCTCTGATTTTTTCCATCGCAATCTGACTGTCTGTTTCCGACTTGCACAGTTCCAAAAACAACTCATCTGAATGTTCCTGAGAACTTTTCTGACCACTGCGCAAGCTTTTGTTAACATTGCGCAGTGCTCGATTGTGATGACGTAGAACTTCCATATTGTCTACGTCATCATTTTGTGTCATCATAATACCCTCCAGTATTAGAACGATTACGGTAATACGGTTACCGAAACCTCTGCGTAAATCTTGTCTTTCGGCAAGTTATACATTGGATTTCCTGATGCTGCCCCGGTTACACCAGACTCATTATCAAAAGTTGGGTATGATACTTCTACCACACTCCCGCCCGGATAAAGAGCAGTCAAAAGACCGTTTGCACTAACTGATACAATTGCTTCAGGTGTGCTTGAGGGGCTGTCTGTCCCTGTGCTAGTTGTCTTAAAATCATATACAACATATGTAAGTGAATACTCGCCTACAGCTACTTGCTGCGTAGCAGTCGCTGTTTGAGCCGACTCCGCTGCGCCATTCGCGTTTGCAAGGGTTAAAGTTGTAGTTCCGTTGTTATCCACACAAACAAATGTGCCATTATCTGCCGCAGTCCCGAAAGATGCAACCACGAAGGTTTCACCAATCAAACTGTGAGCAGCGGCAACAACTGTTCCTGTGTAAACTGTATTAGCACCAACAGCATTTGCAGCCGATGTTAAAGCGTATACATTACCTGCAATAACTTCCTGAGAAGTTGCAGTTGCTGTCTGCGCTGTAGCAGACGTAGCACTTGCATTCTCCAACGTGATTGTGGTAGAACCATTATTCGCTGTACAGATGAATGTTCCATTGTTTGCTGCGGCAACATAACCTGCAACAACGAATGTCTTCCCGACTAGGGCGTTAGCTCCTGCTACAATTGTTCCTGTATACACCGCAGTAGAACCACTAGAACTTGCAACAGATGTCAAAGCATATGCTGTGCCCGGCGTAAGTTCATTTCCACCGGCATCTTCAATGTTAGGACTAAGCTGGAATGTTTCTGGATAGGTTACTCCAGCATATGTAGCACCAGTCTTAGATAGAACAACATTGTTATATCCCGGAACTGAACTTCCACCTGCCAAGTTACCTACAACAGAGATTTTAGCCGCTACACCTAAACCTGTAGTTTGAGCCGGATATGACTCTTGTACGTTTCCCATTTTTTCTCCTATTTCATAATGTGGGAGAAATTTCTCTCTCCCACATAATTAGTTAGACTTAGCCTTAGCTAATTGCGCTTGCAGCGTCAATCTCACGGATTCTGATTGTTGTATCAGGACCAAGTGAAGTCGTGAAATGTACACGATAGCTAGTCCATCCGGGGATCAACCCTTCAGGATCAGCAACGCTAGGTGCAGCATTTTGTACTACGTTACACTTAATATTGCTCCACTCACCGTCGCCAAAGCCTGTGTCGCCCTGTGCTCCAAGCTTAATGCTAAAGATACCGTCACGTCCGAAGATGTAGGTACGAAGAGCAGTAAAGATTGATGCACCAGCGCCAGAATTGTAGCTAGGTGTGGTTGTAACTTGGTTAGTCTGGAAGAAACGAACACCAGTTGAAGGAAGTTCAATCATTTCTGTCAAATCAACAGAAATAAGGTCTTCCATACGTGCTAGACCAACTGGAGTGTGCTTCAAGATGTCGATAGGTGAGTTATTAGTAGCGTCAGCTAGAACATCGCCCAGAGCAAATGGGTGAATTACACCTACAAATGTCTTGCTTGCTTCGTCAAACGGACGAACTGAACGACCTGCAAGACTCTGCACAGCATTACGAATCTGATCAAGACTCAGTGCTGTAAATACGGTTGATGGTGATGCGCCTGCTGCAAGCTTTGTAAGAACGCTTGTATCAACCGCTGCCGCACCGTCAGCCGTTGCGCGAACAAGGCCGCTCAGCGATTCGCCAAGACGATATGCAAGTTCACGTGCTACGTTTTCTACAGTATTGTCGTGATATTGTTATTATCTTCTAACATCTCTGTTAGAGAATTCTCACAATCACTTGTGAGTCCAGACTGTATCTTTATTGACAATGGATGTTTAATCATAAAAAGTTTATCTTGAATTTTCTTCTTCCGTTCCTTTGAAACCCCCCTTAAAGCTTCAAGTACCAAAAGAAGTTGTTCATGCTTTATTGTAGAATACGGGAGTATTCTTAAAATAAACTTTTCCATTTGCTCTACAGGAACGCAAACTCTATACTCAGGTAACCTATCTGATTTTGCATTTTTTCTATATCCGCCAGTTACATTATTGGCATTAAATAAAATCTTTGCTGTTTCCAGAAGGCTTTTATTTGAATTAGCAATCCAAATAGTAGGACCGTGGTATACCGCTGCTGTTCCCTCTCCATCAAAAATCGCGGAGAAATAAGCATTTTGTAGATTAATTTTCCATTTAACAATATGGTTCGTGTCAGTCGTTACGGAACTTGAATTTGCAATTAAACATTCATTATACAAATTTTTTCTAATTTCTGGAACTGTCTCTCCTTCAAGTTCTAAAAATTGTATACATAAATTTACTTGATTCTTCTTAATTGCAACATAAGGATAAACTAATTTTAGAACTTTTAGTGCATGTTTAGAACCATCCGGTTTCCACGCATACACATTTTGTCTAACTTCAGTTTCCTTTCGTAGCATTCGGTATGTTCCACCAAAATGCTTAACTAAATATTTCATTAAAGGTAAATATGTATTATATACTGCCAAACTTACTCCATATGAAGTGTAATTTTCGTAAGTATATTCTTTACCTTTAACAACGTACGTTCTCTCTTTAGAAATATGTCTACTAATAGACACATCTCCTTCTGAGTCGAACAATCCTGCTAAATACGCCTTAGTTTTTTCTTTCATTCAAGTTTCCTCGGTATTGTCTGCTAAGCAGAGGTTCACCGATATAGAACCATTTAACGGCAACCGATTAATTAATCGCCGTAGCTAACGAAAGCGAGCTAAAGTTAGCGTAATCTGCATATTCGCCAATGGTGGCCGTTGTAGTCAAAACGTTTACTGAAATACCTGCCCCAACAGTTCCCTCAAGAGTCTGAGTTGTGTTAGCAGCCATAGGTACATACATAAAGAGTTCATATTGATTACCACTCTTTGTAGGCAAGTCCAAACGTTCGGAACATGCTACGAATGGTGTTTGTATTTGTGTTTAGGAATCCAACATCACTGTTGGCTCACTCTGCATGTCACCACGCAGATCGGACTCTATCTTAATCGTAGTAAAATTTCCTACAATTCCTGACGTATTAGTCTCTAGGGATTCAGAATGCGGTTGTGAAAAGTTGTTTAATTGCAGCATTCTGTCTTTCCTCGGTATTGTCTGCCATAATGTGTCCATTATAGCACGGTTCCACCGATATAGTCAAGTTTTAGAAGACCCAAATTTTAAGCCTTCAGATTCTCGCGGAACTTTTTATCATAATACTTGACCGTTGACTGAGGCAGATTTGACTGTCCATTACTTGATGGTGAATAACTAGCCATTGTAATTTCCCTTAGTACAAAAAACTCCTAAAACTTCTCCTCCAAGAGTTACTAAGAATTTAAGTCCCTTGCGTCAGTTAATTGCTCCAGTAATCCGACTGTGCTTTCACTGCCTTTAGCCTAGACTTCGGCTTTAGTTCCCTCACGCTAATTTGGTGGCTCTACAGTAATCCACTGCGATACCAATGTATATGATACGCGATATAGAAAAAGCGTATCGTATACCAATTTATTGCTAAGCAGTTTTGTGCATGCATAGTGCATGTTTTCCCCTGCCATAAAAATTCTCGTCTACAGATTCAACCCTGTATCCAAGATCAAAATACAACCTTTGCGCCGGATTGTCCGATGCTACTTGAAGCCAGTACGCCGTACCATTACCCAGACTATCCCGCCAACTAAAACTCTTTTCAAACGTCTCTATAAGTTCTGTTGCTATACCCATTCCTCTATATAGTTCAAGAACAGAAACATTGTCGATGTATGGTATACCGTGTTTAACATGTCCAGAGATAAATCCTTGAATATATCCATTTTCTGCCACAGCAACCCACGTTTTATACTTCTTCAAATCCTCTAAAAGTTCTGAATCTGGTTCTGCATCTTTGAAACAAGCACGATTTATAGCGCAGACCGCGCAAGCATCCTTCTCCTGATACTCACGAATTGTCATATCCTACCTCTTTCTCGCTGCTGCTTCCAACTTGTCTACTTCTACACCAAAAGTCTTGTCAGTAAGAAGTCTACGCTTATACTCGTCACTTGGCATAGCTTGCACGGCTGCAAGTCCGGTAAAAACCTTCTTTTGACCGTCCTGAATAAATTCATAGGCGATCCCGCTTCCGGGAGCACGAACCACACCAACATCTGATGAGTTAGCCCTTGTCAACCCACTTGAAACCCTGATAGGAATCTCGGCTACTGGTAACAATTCATGGACAACTTCTACAACAGGTTCCACTACCGGAACGACCACTGGTTCTACTGCCACAGGAATCTCCTCAACGGCACCGCTCTCAATAAGCACGCCCTGTGCTCTCAGGGTGTCATATGCCTTCTGAAAATTCTCTTTAACTGGGGCAAGATCATACCGAAGCATCCATGCTATGATTGCTTCCTGATTTTCAGAGCATTTATAATAATCATGGTTTTCTGCAATGAAAGAATCAACTTCTATTCTTGCACGAAGTTTAATGTTATCTTGCTGTACTCCCTGTAAAGTTTCACCAATAACTTTAAGAGGCGCTCCTACTCCAGCTTCAATCAAAGTCTCTGTTGCTTCATACGCCGTGGTAGGGTCCAAAAGTTTATGAGCAATCTCATAACGCTCCTCATTGCTCAGTTCACGGGGCTTAAACTCAACCGCACCCGTAAAACGTTGGGCATCATCGGAAATAGGTTCATCCTCCAGAATGCCAAGACGATTGTTGCGCGTCTCTTTACGTAATTTACGAATAAGGAGGGTGTTCTGCTCTTGGAACTTCTCTACTAATTCTTCTTGTGTATGGTACTTGATTACTTGAAGCCCACCTATGGACCGTCCAGTTTCATCCTTGGGCTGATAAGTGTACCTCTGCTCTACCAAAGGCTCCTCTACAACCTCTACTACAGGCTGCTCTACTACAGGCTGCTCTACTACAATTTCATCTGCCATTAGATAAACGCCTCCCCAACGTCTTCTGCTGCAATTTCTCCCATGTCCAAAGATTCACCAGAATCAACTGGTTTGCTATTTTCCTTTACCGTGTCTCGATAATCAGTCACTTCCTGATTAATCCGATTAATGAGCATCGTGTACAACTGTGCGGCAACCTTAGCCGATCTGTGCGCTTCGATTATATCTGCATCGGTCTTCTGATTGAGCCACGCCAAGATAAACCTGTCTACAGTCGATTTTCCAATCTTCTGAAAAACTGCAAAACCGGGATGATAAACAATCCCTGACAAATCGCCTATTTCTTGAGCCGAAAGACTGATCTCCGGCTCATATGTCTTCAAATTATTCTCGGTTGTTATCATCCTCTTCTCCTAAGAATGCTGCCGTCTTTGCGCCGAATAACATCGCAATTTATCGGTTATTTTAGAGACGGCAATTTTAATTCAGGACCGAACGGTTACAAACTAAACAGTAACCGTTCGGTTTACTTACTCTACCGTTGGTTCTTCACCACCAAGACCCCCCGTATCGGGAGTACCCTCGTTGGCCTCTCCTTTTGCACTATTCAAAACAGCGCCCACAATCAATCGCTCTTGTATTCTGCCCTGAATTGATTGCTCTTGAAGCTGCGCTTTCTGACTAGCATTCTGAGCACTAATAGCAGATTGTGTAGCTTGCTTACCCTGCTGTTGTGCTGCTTGTGATTTTTGTGCCTGCTTTGCTTTCATTGCCTGCGTCAATGGTTTCACAATATCATTGAAATTCTTCCACTCACTCGCTTCCATCCACATCTTAAGAATTTCTCTAAAGTCAATATACTCTTCATTGATCTCCGCAAGATTCTGCTGAATGGTTGGGTTCTCAAAAATCTGAGTAATCAAGGTCATCGACTGACTCATAGTTCTCTTCGCTGCCAGCGATGCGCCCGCAAGAACCTCATACTCGATTACTGCATCGTGGAATTCCTGCATATCAAATTCGAAGTCCTTACCTTTCTCTACACCTAAAATCTGGAAGATTTCATCGTCAGAGAAAAATTCGAACACTAATTGATCAAGTCTGTACAACCACGGCTTAAAGACCTGCTCGATAAAATTGTCCAGAGGACCATCTAATCGAGTTGCACTTGCACCTGCTTGCTGAGTTGCCCCAGTAGCTGTGCGCCCCATCGATGATCTTGGACCTGCTGTGGAACCTTGCACAAGTTGCGAGTCAGCACCGGAGCTACTTTCTGTGGCCTTCTCGGATTCAGACAGTGCCGACCACACATCTGAAGGAACCTTGGGCGCTTCTAACAGATGGTAAGCGTCTTTAGTCTCCCCGTCAACTGTCAGGATTTTACCCAACCCAGTACGTATCATCTGCGTAGGCGAGTTTGAATCCCTTTTGCGCAAATAAATTGGGTTTACACCAAATGACAGAATCTTCAGAATAGCATTAATGGTGCCCTGATCCACACGTTGATTTTGTCCAACAATCAGGCCCAGACCCATACCATAAAATGCTTTCGGACGATTCCACCAATTTGCCGAAAAGAAAGGAAGGCAACTAAATGTATTTTTTTGAGAACACAGCTTGTGCTTACGATCAATAACAAGTATCTTTCTCTTCTTGTCCCAATACTCTAGCGTCTCCATCGACTTCATCAGCAAATCTGGAGAAGTTTGAATATTCATTTCCTCTGCATGGTGAACAATTCCCTCTACATATGTGGCTCGATCTGTAGCAGAGGCTTCTGATATTCCGGCATTCGTTGGCGGCATAAACCATGACCGCAACTCTGCCTCACTGGGAAGTGACCACCCCTCCTTATCAGGATGCTCATCTGGAAGTGCTTCGATGCCCTTTACAAGATCGAGCAACTCATAATAGTTCATGTACCGGACATCTACAGCAAACTTTGCTCTACGAATGTCACCCACAGAACAATGGGGGTCCACTAATACTTTGCTAATCTCTCTGCTCTCAAAAAACGGACGAGGAACCCATCTGCTCGTGGTTGTAATTTTTGGGGCATCTTTCGTGGGAACAATGCTCTGAAGCTCTACCGGTGAAGGGCCGGACGGAAGCTTGCTCACAGTGGAAATTCTGGTTTTAGTAATAATTTCTTTGTATTCTATACCCCACTTCCAAATACCTGTCCCTAAGTGCGCCATTTGCTCCAGCCCATATTTTACCTCCATCTTAAATCCACAATCATCGAGCAATGCGGAAAATAGAGCCGTTTTTGCATCAACAACGTTCTGAGACGTACCTGGGTGGGGACGTAGTACCATCGGTGGGTCTTGATAGAAAAGTCCTTTGTACAATTGGGGGACAATAGAATTCATAACCTTTGCGACTGTAAACCGCTGCACGTTGGGTTCTAAAACATACGTGTTTTCGTAGACTGACATGGGACGAGGAGACTGGTAAAGCAAATCAGCATCACGCCATAAAAGAGAATACTGCTTGTCACTAATAAAACTTTCGGCTTTACTGGCAGCGCCGACAACAAGAGCAACCTCGGCATCAGATGTCCTAAGATCACCCCCTACCCCATAGTCCATAGGAGTGAGTTCGCGTGTTTGATTTCCACCGTCAGGCTGTATTTCCGCCATTTTTACTCCTCTCGCTTACGTTTTTCTATACAGGCTAATCTAGAAAGTCGAATTTTTGCTTTAGTCTCGTCTGAATGAACTTTTCCTTTCATTCCTACATGATTTGCAGATATTTTTGCTCTTGTTTCATCTGATTCTGCATGATTCATTTTCGAAGCAGACATTTTTTCCCTTGTTTCATCGGATGCTACCTTTCCTCTCCTAGAAGCAGACATTTTTGCTCTTGTTTCATCGGATGCTACCTTTCCTCTCCTAGAAGCAGACAGCTTTGCTCTTGTTTCATCTGATGTTGCATGATTCATTTTCGAAGCAGACATTTTTGCTCTTGCTTCAGCAGAACAAATCCAACCGCTTACTCCCCCTCCACCGTCCGTGTAATTTCTTAAACACCCAGTTCCTAAATCTTTACGACCGTAGTATGCAATAAAAAATACTTCCGCAACAAGTGCATCCCGCTCACTCGGGTGATATTGTATTATCACTCGTTCCGCAGGGGGCGCTCCGCAACGGAATGCACGTTTGCCACGCCCCTTTCCCACGTAGTACGGCGTGCCGTCCTCTCTTAACCAGAGATATGTATAAAAACCATTATCCATCATTAGTGTTCCTTTCGCGTTTCTACCTTTCTGTAAATCCGTAGCAATAATTTTGCGTATTTGTCAAGAACGTAGACAGAAAAGATTTTTCCATATAAACGCTCTCCGGGAAGCTGTCTTTGATAGTCTTCCACAACTTTCTTTTTTAGTTCATTCAGAGTAGGGGTCACACAGCCTCCGGTCATCCCATCAAATCGCTAAAAGGGTCAGCATATTTTTCCTGCACCTGCTGTGCCGGGCTGTTCAGTAATGCATAGGCCGTTTTCGGGTCTTCGCTTCCGTTCTGATTGAGACTCGCATACTCCCCGGCGCAATAAATCATATCGTGCCGAGCCTTCGACTTCGCATCGGCTGCAAAATCGGAAGAAGCTATACTAATTTTTCTGTCCATGTCTGCATAGCCGCCAAACTGCTCGACTAGAAGAGAAATGGCCGACACAATGTCGTCGTGCTTATCATCACTAGTCCCTGTGAACTGCTCCATCTCTGTGTAAATTTCTGCCAGTCCTTCACAGGAATTCAGAAAATACAAACGTTCATCCCCTAGTAATCTGAGAACGGGTTTGGCTTTAAGCTGCTTCGAACGAAGTTTTGTACCATAGCCCAACGAGCAGAATTCGACAGGAATAGAAATTTTGAGTGCATCCATTTCTCGTCTGAGTTCTCGACCCATCCATTTGACCCCAACGGAGTCCTCAATGGCAATTCTCTTGGGCTTCCATTTATAACCAACATTAGCAATTACCTTCGGTAAGTCATACTCGTTATACTTTCCCCTAACCATGTTAATAACGTAGAAGCGTCCACCAAAAATCAACGCAGTCATTGCAACTGTATAATCTGCCCAAGACTTGACGCTGTACGCGGTATCAACCGCTGTGACCACTATTCCCTGCTGCGGAAACTGATAATGAGGAATGGTACGCCGTACTAGTAGCTCCCGAGGGAACTTAACATTATTGATTTTACGAGGATTATTTAAATACTTAATAGCAAAGTTGCCAGTGCCCTCATCTCTCTTCCACTCGCGCTCTAAGAATTCATAGTTCAGGCGTTCGGGAAACCAAAGAACATAATCGCTCTTGGTCATCTCATCGTCTACCTTTCCAGATTTCTTAGCCTCATCCGTAGGCCACCATGCAGACCGCAAATAAACCTTGACAAATACACTGCTATTAAAAATTCCACTATCAACTGAACCGTGGATATTATTCGTTAATCCCTCTTCTTCAGCAAACTTCTCTTCCTGTCTTACCGTAATTCCATACTGGTCGAACTCGTCATACCAAGTCCCAATTAAATCGAAGAATCCATAAGGATTCAACATAGCTTTGTTAATACTAATTTGATTATTAATGGTCCTAATTCGATCTTGATTTTGGCTGTTCTCGTTTGTTACCACATCATCCAACTTCAACACACCAAAGTGCATTCCAGATAAGGCTTGTTCAATAGACGCCGCTCTAATTGTTGGCTCTTTGTCATCTCCACCAGCCGGTGTCTGAAACTCAAACTGTGTTCCAGTATTAGGTGGAATGCAGTGCTCAGAGAAAAGAACCTGAAACATGCTATCGGACCATTCACCAGTTTTCTTATCCATTATTTGACGAGGCTGTAAAATTACATCGCCCTTATCGTCTTTCTGTCCACTCTCATCATGTGTAAAATGTTGCTTCGCTTCCCCAAGAAAATCTCCTGATAGTTTATAAACTCCCGTAAGAATAAGAATTGTAATTGCTGGAAAACAAATGGTCCATTGTACGCAATCAGCAATGTCAATCGAACTTTTATATCCTCCACGTGGCACTAACAAAAGCCTTTCCTTTAGGTCTGAGTACTGATTAGCAAATGCTTCAAATGTTGAAAATGTTGGGTCTTTATGCACGAAGAAGTCATTACAAATCTCTTCGTGTGTTTGCAGTGTTGTCTGGTCATACTTCTCAAGTAAATGACATAAAAAATAAAGGTTAGTCTGGGCCGCAAATCTGTAAACAACAAGTTTACGAATATCTGATGCATCCAACTCACCACTGGACTTTCCGAGTTTCTTGCTCCAAGAGTTAAGGACTATGTTTCTATTTTTCTCGTTCAATCGCCCAAAACTAGTTACTGCTCGTTTGGAAAACTCTTCATCGTCCATATCTCTGTATTGATAATGAGGGAGATGTCTGCACTCTTCATAAAGTTGTTCTAATTTACTGATCTGCATGACCCTCCCAGATATGCATTACTTTTTCTTCGGTTCCTTCTGTTCCTTCGGTCCCATCACCACACCGGCGAGTCCGGCCATGGTCTTTACGTGGTCATTCTTGCTTCCAAGCGCCGTTTCCACACTCTCTCTGGGAATTCCGTCACTCTCTTTAAGACCTAGCGCCCTGTGCAATCCACCATGGTTAAGGTGCATAAGTGCTCTATGGGTAGAAACCGTTCCTTCAGACTTATTTTCGCTGGCCGGAATAACTGCTTCACCTTTATGTAAGATCGCTGGTCCAGTTTTGGGAACGTATGCCGTGCCTGTTTTGTAGCTTGCTGGCTCAAAATGATGAGCCATTTGACTTTGACTTCCAGAGCTATCGGATGAAGCACCTTTACTGGCCCCGCTTAATGCCGCCCCAATTATACCAAGAGAATCCTTTGCTACCGTTTTTCCTGTTGAAGCAGGTTTTGGAGATGCCGGTGCCGGTTTACTTGCTGCCTGTGTCGTCACTTGATTTCCGTTGTCTAAATTTTTATCACTGGGTGGTAACAGACTCATATAACTCCTTACTTCTTCCAACTCTTCATTGTCTTTGCAAGGGAAGCCATTTTTCTGACATGCTCATTCTTGCTATTTAAAGCAGTATCTAACCTTTCTTCGGGAATATCCTTATCTTCAGAAATCCCCAGTGCTCGATGCAATCCGCCCTTGTGTAAATGCATCACTACCCTATGATTGGATAGTTCAACTTTTTCTTTTCCTGCCATAATATCTCCTTACATTCCCATAGGAGATGCACCTGCTGGCGGTGCTCCTGCTGCTGGTGGAGGAGTTGCTGATGCTGCTTGTGGCGCTCCTGCACCTGCCCCTGCTGCACCGGCCCCTGCTGCGCCCGCGTCTCCGGGAATACCGCTTTGCCCCGCATCTGCCTCTGCTTCTCCGGGGTTAGGCTGTCCCATGTTCTGCAACATATGGTCTGCCATTGCATCTTGGTCCTTTGAGATGTGTTCCTCGTCTGGATGATGCTCTGGATGTGTGTGGTGGTGAGTGTGAATATACCCACCGTTCTTTGCGTGGCGAGTATGAATGGATTCAACTTCTTTCTTGGGCTTCTCTTCTTTCTTTCCTGCCATGGAAGAGGTAGCTTCCTTCATTACACTTTCTTTTGACATGTCATTTCCTTTTTCCTTACGATGTTCTTTAGCATCCTCTTTATTTAAAACAGCTTCACCTTTGTGTAATTTAGCTGGTCCAGTTTTAGGAACGTAATCTGTCCCGTCTTTGTAACTTGGTGTGTGAGCGGGGGGAGGGGCAGTTTTATTTACATAAGCTTTTGCTTTGTCAACAAGATTTTTCCCTGTATTAACTGCTTTCTCGGCTGTATCGGAAACTGTATCTAACGCTTTGGAAATATCAGGCACATGAAATGTATCTGAAAGATTTCTCTCTACATTTGAAACTTGATCCTTTATGCTGTCTAATGCACTATCATTTGCCATCTGAAATCTCCAAACCGTCCAATTCTGACCAATGTTCTCTAATAATCTGTCTTATTCCCATGTTTGGACTATACTTAGGATATATTGTATGATAAATAGTCTCGCTTCTACCAAAACTATAAGGCATATCTCCTACCGAACGCAAAAAGGCAAGCCCCGTTGAGGGGCCGCGCGAATGTCCTGCATTACAAGCAACCAAAACCTTTTTCCCTTCCTGTAGTTTCGCCTTGATGAAGTCTAGTGCGATCTTTATACATTCGAAGGGAACGAAGTTCGGATCAGTTGTGTCAATAAGATTTACTGCAAGATGATTTCCTTTTTGAACGGAGAGATAATTTTTTCCTTTGGGTGCTCCCAGTGTAGTATATCCCAATGTTTGTTGGTGACCTCCGGGACCATACTTACACATTCTTGCTGCTGCCCAACCATCTCTGCCTTGAATTTTTAGATAATCGTTATCATCGCCTACCCAAACAGAGCCGGGATTTTTGTCTTTATAGATTTCTTCCATTGGCTCCTCCCACATGCTCTGCCATTGGGCCGGAGAAACATCCTAGTTAGCCGGAAGTTCTATCACCGGTAATGGAAATTCTCCCGAATGCCCGTGGCGATCTTCTTGGTAATGTAAGTAAGTCTCAATAATTCCAATCCTCTGCCCAAAAAGAAATAGCTCATTATTTTCTTTAGCATAGGTTTGAGACATTTCTTGTTGCTTGGCTTCAATATCTGCCAAGCGTTTATCAATCGCTGTGTTCTGCGCGCTTAACCACCAAGTCATACTAAGTAACCCAAAAAGAAGAGGAGTAACAACTTTGACCCACTCTGGAATACTCTGCTGCCATTTATTTTTAAGTTGCTCTACCATAGTTTCCCCTGTGTTTTTTTTTAAACTACAAAAGAGTAACCTTCTTTAACTCTTTCTTTTCCTTTGCTTGTTGCTGACAAAGTTCAATGAAGTTTCGTATAACTACATTAGCAAAATCTCTTGCAAAATATGCGGCTTCGGGAGGCAGCGGAATAGCTACCCCCCGGAAGTCCCACACGCTTTGAAATTTCTGCGCTTCAACTATGTCTACTTCAAAAGATGCTCCCATATTTCCTCCGAATTAATCAGGAACATCTTATGCCGACTGGGTAACTGTTACTGTGTATGCTTGAGCAACAGGAGTAAGAGCCACGGTAACAGAACCGCTATAAGTTATACCGTCTGGACCTACAGTTGAGGCTGTAATAGTCACGCTAGTCCCAAGATCACCGGCTGGAACCAATGCTACTACAGTAGTTGTATCCGTGCTTTCAGTAAAGGTTACGGTCGCATCAGACGATGACCATGCGAAAGTTGATGTAGTAGGCAGAGCAATAGGCGATCCGTTATCGTTAAGAACTGCTACAAAAGTGCCGGAAGTACCGGCTGAAATATTTCCAAGTGCCATTTGAGTCTCCTGATAAATACTAACTGTAAAACTGTGATGCGCTAATAGCCAACTAATTTTATGGCTAACTTGCTGGAGTAATATGTTGTTTGCTTCTAACAAACTTTCTATGCGATCTATTGTTCTAAAAATTCGCACTATTCCCCTCCCACAAGGCCCGATGCAATATCTGCTAATATCTGCTGCACACGTTGATTGGTTTCTTCAGAGGCAATAAGAATAGCTTCATCTGCGGGAACCTTAACTTTTATTCTCTTTTTAAGGTGAGTTTCAATCCTTTTTAATTCGGCTACCCATGATTTTACAATATCTGGGTGAACTAAAATCACCTTCTTTTTAGCCTGCTCGATTCGCTTTCTTAAATACCCGCGCCTTACTCTTAATCTTTCCTTGTCCCTGTTTTTAAACAACTCTTCGTAAGCTTCATAATATTTCTTCTGGCTTTCTAGAATTGTTGGTGTTGTACGTTTTACACGATGTAACAAACCTTCCTGTACATACACATAGTTGATCGAGGCAATTATTCGACACGCTTCAAGAAGTTCAAGATTTGAAACTCTTGGGTTATCCAGAATCTTTGTCTTTAAGATGTTCTTTAACTCTGTATTCTCAACACGCATCTGGTCCCAAAACTTTTGATCTTCGGGATACTCTGGAATACTGGGGTCAGAAGATACATCCTCTTCAGATTCCTCTATAATATTGTCAATCTCTTCTTGTGTGTTCTTTAATAACACTGGATTTGGTTCTATCATTTACTCCCTCCAGAGTTAAGTGATTTCTTAAATGTAGACTATTTGACACTCTAGTGCTGAATTTGGTGTCCAAAAATGAATACGTGTTCGCTTTTTGTTACTGACAGATACAATCCCTTGTATAGAATACGCCTCTCTTATGCAGACGGCATAATCATCCTTCGACATCACTGCATCCCATGACGGGTGGCTGTGTATGTCTCCAACGATGGTCTGACCCATCTTGCTGGCTTTAATTTTTGCTGCATTTAAATCTGCCAAGTACCAACTGACACTCCCACGAGTCTGTACACCATACTCTGTGGTATAAACAATTTTGGTAACGTCGATTTCATTTACAGACACAATCTTTCCAATCATGTACGCTTGGATTTCTAGAGGAAAGGCCGCTCTCGCTTTTTTCCTAAAGTGATCCAATGCTCCCCGCTTTATCTTCACTCTAGAAAACATCTGGCCCTTTTGCGTCCATGTTATACCGTGTTAAGGGGGAAGAACATTTATCCTTCCCCCACAAAAATCGGGAGTTTTCCTCCCGTGGCCGCAATTTTTAAGCATGTTAAGATGCAGCGGTCCTGTTTAAACTAGTTAAAAAACAAATGAGGAAGCAAAAATGGATGTCCCAAAACAGTTAGCAGCAACAAGGCAGCTAAACCAAGAAAAAACATAATCCTTCCAACATCTGTAACCCTTGCTACCCTTGGATTAATAGGGGTTGGCACTGGAGTTAGCAAATACACCAACAGACCCACAAGACAAATAATGATTGAAAACATTTATTCTCCTATTACATAACCACTGGGGCATTAGATGGAACATGCGCAACTTTTGGATACTGGCTTTCCACTTTAGCAGAAACTACTGGTGTTTCCTTATACTCTGCTACTTTTTGTGAAGATTTTACAGCATATGGCGACTGTGAAGGAAAATTATTCTTTGCCTTCTCTTTAGCGATTAGCTCTTTGGTCGCGGGTGCACTGACTATTGGAACTACTGGTGCGACTACTGGAATAGCAACATTTGTCATTTTGTTTCTCCTATTATTACTCTTTACTTGTCTGACTTGTTACAAAACTATTAGGGACAATTGTATCTGCAACGTGGTCGGAAGGGAAAGAGTTCTCTTGGGCTTTCGCCTGATCCTTGATAGCCTGCCTCATTTCGGCAGCAGCTACGTCTCGGTCTGTGCCATTTAAGTTGTGATTACAAACTGTGGCATGTATCATATACGCGTCCTCTTCCTAACTGTATGGTATACTTCCCATTGCCGCTTAACCCACTCCTGTGAGACGTGGGGGCAATCGTTGGTGGGATTCATATTAATTAACACGGGGATAGTGATGATGGTGATTGTAATGATGATGGTGGTGGGGATGTACAACAACCACTACCTGCGCCTGTGATGCAACTGGAACTGCAAAACAGAAAACTAGAACAAGTCCTAGCAAAAACTTCTTCATATTGTTTTCCATACTACTGATACTCCGTACACCTAAAGGTGGGGATTTCAGACGTTACGCTTATGCGTAACTCTCGACGGCATATCCTGCCGCAGCTAATAGAGTGTTACGAGCCGCATTTATATCGCGGTCGTGCTTCGCTCCACACGAACACACCCATTGCCTTACCGACAGTCCTGCAAACCCTGTAGGTCCAGATAGGCTCCCACATTCGCTGCAAGTCCTGGTGGAATTCTTGGAAGCAACTTCGATAAACTCCGTCTCATCATAAATTTAACAGATTTCCACCTATTCGTCCCTCTGCTCAATTCTTGAGGGAAGAGCATTGCACTCTTCCCCCGCCTCCCATATGATAATAATTCAGACAGCAGGTAGTTGTGGTGACGTTTTCGCGCCTATATTCACAACTAGGAGGAGCCTGCTGCCTTTTCTCTATAATTATTTTCTCTCTATAATTCAATTATAACACACTAAAAATTCCTTGTCAAGTTTTTGGCAGGTAACTCCTTTTGATTCAACCCAACAAAAATATCTGTGTTTTATTTTTATCTTAAGAAATTCCCTTATTTTCAGGAATTTTGAAGACTTTTTTCCATAAATTCTTCTCTTTTGGGTAGTGCTCAACGATTGGGTCAGGCTTTAGTAATTCAATCATCTTTGATCGGGCATTCTGGTTTCCAAAACGAGCTTTCCTAAAATCTTTCCCAACCCAACCCGTCATTAGCTTCATAGTTCTTCCTTGTTAGATGCTCCATACTACACAATGGACTCAATATTTCTATATTGTACCACAGAACTGCCTATTTGTCAAGTTTTATTGCAAAAAAACATAGAAAGTATCTTTTTTAGATAATCCGGATAATCTAACCAAACTCCCCACAACTGATCAGGCTTCGCCAAAACGTACACACCCCTGTTATTACATAGTTGGGGTTTCGGTCACGAACAATATTATTGTAACACGGTAATTGAAATTTGTCAAGTCCATTTTTTAAATATGTCTCCCATAACCCAGATATGTCTTTGATTATAAAAGACTTATTAATTTAAAAATAAAATTTTTTGTAAATAGAGAAAGCGAACAAAAAGCGAAAACACAGAAAATATTAATATATGGTTTTTAATATATTATCAGTTAGTGCCCCTCAAGTGCCATACAGTTTACACTGACTCCCACAGTAACCGTAAATCTAAAGGACTTAGAAGATTTAAATTTTTAAATCTTGACTTTAAAGCCATTCCATGGTAGAATGGCTCTATGCTTAATGAAGAACGCATACCATTGATTCTCAATCCCCCGCCCAACATAACGAGAGTTGTTGACGATGAATCAGTAGCAAGTCTACTCAGCTTCCTTTCAACACATAAGGAATATGGGTGGGATACTGAAACAACAGTAGTTAACGACTTCTATTGGCGGCGAGTAAGGACCATACAGTTTGGCAATAATAAGGAACAGTATGTTATTGATTTAAAGGAGTTTTGTGATGGTAGCTCAGATATTCTTTATGATTGTCAAGGTGATTATGGCAAGAATCTTGGCAAAGCCCCCCGGCTGCAAGACCTACTAAACAAACTGGTTCCGTTTGTATGCTCACATGAGATCACTAAGGTCGGCGTGAACTTGGCATTTGAATATCAATGCTTCTATTGGAACTTTGGAATTCGTACTAATGGATTCTATGATTGCATGATGGTAGAAAAATGTATATATTCTGGGTTAGGTGGACAAGCATCTTTAAAGAACTACGGGTTTTACTCTATGGAAGAGATGTTAGGAAGATATTTTTATAAGAGTATTGACAAAACATTACAGACATCTTTTAATCTGGATGATGAACTATCTGACGCTCAGTATGAGTATGCTGCATTGGATACTCGCATCCCATTGGCGATAAAAGCGGTGCAAAATCTAATCACAGCGGGTTGGCTTCCGGGAGCACTGCGTGACGCAGGTTATCCTGAGAAAGCAAAACTGCTTACTGAGTTGGATCAACTTCTTTTGGGAGACAATCTTAGGGAGATTTGCCAGATTGAGAACGATGCAATTGGATCATTTGTGGATATGCACGTTCATGGCGAAAGAATAGATCGAGAAAAATGGCTTGAAAGGGTAGCTAAACGCAAGATTCGATTCACAGAAGTTCTTCATGAACTTGATGAGTATTTTTTGCCGTTGGTCGGCTCAAAAACCGAGAGCATCAGTCAAGAAGAGGTTGATACTCTTGAGGCTGCATGGAAAGCACTAACTGCTCCTAGTCAAAAAGAGATTGAAATAAACCTTATAATTAAGGCCACGCTACGTGAACAGAAAAAAACCGGAATAGTCGATTTAAACTGTGCTTCTTTAGAGGAGAAACTTGTTACGCTTGAGGAGAAGCGTAAAGAAAACAAAGAAAACCTGAAAAAGAAGCATGGGGAGTTAAGAAAAAAGCGTACACAAATTCTTAAGCTGATTGACCAGTGTGAAGGAGATGCACTTATTAATTACAACTCTGGCGCTCAGCTTTTGAAAGTCCTTGTTGAGAATGAGCCGCGTTTGGTTATTAAGGAAAAAGGACAAGATAAGAAATTTACTGGCAAAACCAGGCCAGCAATCGATAGCCTTGATGATGAGGTTATGGAGAAATGGAAGCTAATTGTTCCAATTTTAGGTAAGATACAGGAATATCACGGCCTTGCTAAAGAGATTGGAACCTATGGCGATGCGTGGGCGCAAGAATGGAAGACAAAGCCGAGCAAGGAAGAGGGATGGCTGCACCCCGGCGATGGAAGGCTGCACTCTGAATTTAACCAATATGACGCTGAGACGGGTCGTAGCAGTTCTTCTAAACCTAATGGGCAGAACTTACCGCAGGACACAGAGGTTCGCAGTTGTTTTATAGCCGATCCTCCTGATGAGTCGATACGAATCAGCGATTGCTGTGAAAGCGAAACAGAGTGGAATGGTTCTGCATACTGGTGTAATAAATGTGGGCAAACATGTACAACTCACGCTGAAGAATATGTAATTATCACTGACGATATGTCTGGAGCAGAACTGCGAATTATTGCAGAGGCAGCAGATGACGCCCGTTGGATTGAGGCGTTCTCCAGAGATGAAGATGTACACTCTATGGGAGCAGAACTTCTTTATGAAGTTGAGTGGCCAAAAGAAGCACTTCCGGATTGCGAGTACTTCAAGCTGAATGCTACAGGAACACCGCAAAGGAAGAAATGTAATTGTCCTTTACACAGGGCACGCAGAGGAGACAATAAGAGCACAAACTTCTTGCTAGCATATGGTGGAGGTCCGGGCAAACTTGCTACAGAAATTAAGAAGACTCTGGCACAGGCTAAGGTTCTAATGGCCCTACACGAGCAGAAGAACCCCAATATCTGGGCCTATCTTGAGAAGTCTGGAACCGACGCGATGCAAAAGCAGAAAGCGTTTGATCTCTATGGGAGACGCAGAATTCTTCCTGTCCCAACTAGAGCACGCGCACTAGAAAACTGTAAAGAGTATAATGAAGACAAGCTTCGTTTGCCAATTGCGGACTGTGAGAAGAATGTTGAAACCTTCCTAATAATCAAGAAGAGAAAGCCGAATGCTGGAGAGATGTATGAGCTATCTCATCGCCAGCCGAACGCAAACGAGATTGGAAGAAGCTATTACCAAATGTCAAACGGTTCCAAGCGCCAAGGGAAGAACCATGCTATTCAGGGAACGAATGCCACAATTGCAAAGCTGGCGATGTCTTCCGCTGTTGATGCCAATGGTATACCGTACCTGTGGAATACACTGCCTCTATACAAGGCTAAACTTCTGAAATTTGTTCATGATGAGTTAGTGGTTCAATGTCCAAAAAGATTTGGTAAGATCGTGGCCGAGCTAATCAGCGATGCGTTCAAACGTGCGGCAGCGGTTAAGATGCACAAGGTGGAAATGAAGTCTGAGTTCCATATTGGCAACTGTTGGGAGAAATAATATGAAGAAATCTATTATAAAAAAAATACCGGCAATTGAGGCAGAGACAATGATTCCTTTTCCTCCATTTGACTACAGAGTGTATCTGTTCTTCGTAAACAATCTGGGAGAAGCAGTGAAAGCCATAATTAAACGAGATGGCTTAAACCTAACCGCCCATAGATTAGAGGAAATTTCCGACTCTGGAGGTTTTCACTTGTATTCTACAAATAGAGCCAGAAGTTACCTGTTTCTGCATACCGATGCCCTATCAAATCAAATTGTGCATGAAGCGTACCATACTGTTTCTAATATATTTAGATGGATAGAGGCCGAGCATGAAGAAGAAGTTTTTGCCTATCACCTTGGGTATTTAGTGCAGGAAATCGTGTCAGATCAGAAAAAAATGTTGGAGAAGAGGCAAAAAAGGGCTTGACAAACTAGAAAAGACGTGGTATAATGTACTTATAGTCAGGAAAGGGGTTGCTAGACCATGATAACTAGCTGGTGGAGGGCGTGAATCCCCCGTTGTAGTAACATTAAGGAGAAAATATGGTATTTGAAATTGTGGCAGTAGTAGCCCTTGCAATCGGAGTATATGAATACTTCTCGAACGCCAGCTTTAAGGCGAAGGTAACGGCAGACTTCACAGCGTTGCAAGCAAAGGTTCCCAGTTTTGTTTCAACAGTCAAAGCGGATGTTTCAGCAGTCGTGGCTGACATCAAGAAGTTGTAAGCACTTTAATGTCAACAAGTTTCTAGCCCATGCCTTTCGGTATGAAGGCTAGATTACCGGGCGCAATGCCCGGAGTGGGAATCCTCTGGTGGACGTAGGGCAGGGGCGCGGGGCGGGATTATAAGGGGTTGGTCGCTCCACCAAAAATAAATAGGAGAATAATGGCAGCTAAGAAGAAAGCAGCAAAGAAGGGTCTTGTCGGAAAGTTTGAACGTGAGGACAAGAAGGATGATAAGAAGCTAATTAAGAAGCTGAAGAAAGAGTCAAAGTAGTTTAATCTTCGGGGTTCATCCAAGTGCAGGAGAAGGCTATTAGTATAGTCTAATGTTTAGTGTGGCGGCTAGCACCCCGTTGCGAGTAAGCATGTATGAAGCAATAATTAGTAATATTGGACACGGGTTCGACTCCCGTCGTGTCCACCAATAAAATTTATGGGCACGTCAAGGTTTCGACAGTATTGGTTAAGTGTTGTGGACATGCAGGTAGCCGACTACCTTAACAGCGGAAAACAATAACTGCGAATGAAAATTCAACGTTAATGGAAGCACTTCTTGCAGGAATCACTGTCAGTAATGACAATGAGACTAGCAACGAAATGTTGCCAGAATTGGTTAATGTAAGTTAACCTGAGATTGGCCCACTTGGAAACAGAACGGGCCATTAAGATTTAATGAGCCAGCGGTGCTAACATGACCACCAGCATGAGGATAGGAGATGAAAAATACTCCATCCGGGGTATAGTGCAGAAAAACATGTTTGACAGTTTGCAGAGGGCCGAAAGAGGAAATCTGCTAAATTTATGGTGAGGTTGGCAGAGAGGTTTAATGCGCTGGACTGTGAATCCAGTTTTCGCACGGTTCGAATCCGGCACTTCACCCCAGAAAGGAAGATATGACTACATGGTTTTTGGAAGATGAGGGTCGAGCACCCCGTATGGATGTAGGAGCACGTCAAGCAGGTATCAACAAACTTGCACGACAAAAGAAGTCTAGCTCTACAGCGGGAAGCAATGCTGGAAAGCCCTGCAAGTTTCGTGTACAATGTCCTGTGTGTCCAATGGAAGGTGGAGACACAATGTATGCCTTTGTGCAGAAGCGGGACAAAAAGACAATGTGCAGAGCAGGGCATCCAATTGATTGTTCCGGAGGTTGTAAGTAACAGTTTCGGGGTAAGGTGTTATGGCAGCATCCGGGTTCTGGAAACCTGTGGTCGTCGTCCGATTCGACGTACCCCGACCAAGTTTAGGGGAGTAGAGAAGTGGCCTATCTCGCCGCCCTCATAAGGCTGAAATCGGTGGTTCAAATCCACCCTCCCCCACCACTATGTATATGATACAAATCTTACATGAAACGGTATATAATACCGGGCAATTAACTCAATGGTAGAGTGCCACTTTTACAAGGTGGAAGTTGCTGGTTCAAGTCCAGCATTGCCCACCAAAGTAACTATGCGAGTATGGCGGAATTGGCAGACGCGATGGGTTTAGAACCCATTGAGCAATCATGGGGGTTCAAGTCCCTCTGCTCGCACCAAAACACATTCAGGAGGATGCAATGAAAACAACAACGACAGAGATACTCAATAAAGAAGGCAAGGTAATCAAGCGGGTAACAGTTACAGAAGACGAGCAGGTTCTAGCGCCGCCAACATATCCGATGCCGTTCTATCCCGTTTACACTCCACAAACGATGCCTCTTTATGATCCTAGGCCCGATATAGGCCCACCCATCATCACTTGCAATTACTAGACAACAACCAAGATTGTCCGGCGCTATGAACCTGTAAAGGGATGGATAGACGAGAGATTTTCGGGGGCCAGCCGAAACACGGACAATAAAATTGCCCAAGTAGCCCAACTGGAAGAGGCAACGGCCTTAAAAGCCGCACAGTGTGAGTTCGACTCTCTCCTTGGGCACCATGTCCACAATATGTTAGCGAGAAGTCTATCTAAAATAATCCCCGAAAGGGTATTGCTTTTTTATGTGGTATGTGATACAATGGTTATTAATGGAGGGTTGGCCGAGCGGGGAAGTGGCCGAGTGGTTGATGGCTCCGGTCTTGAAAACCGGCATACCCGAAAGGGTATCGTGGGTTCGAATCCTACCTTCCCCGCCAAGAAAGGAGCAATATGGGAACGTTTACAGTAGGGAAACAGCCGTGTGATAACTACAAACCCCAGATAGAAGGAAATGGTTATGCTATTTGGGAGAATGTGCATGAGTGTTTTTGTGGATATTCAGCGGGAAAGACATGTGGAAAGCTAGTAAGTTTTTGTTTGAATTGTAGCAGTGACCATCACGAAGATGGTTATGAAAACTGTCAATGTGGTGGGAAAGGTTTTGAATAGAAAGGAAAGGACAAAATAATGGCAGATATTAAGCAAGCCGCGAAATGGATGCAAGAAGGGAAGCGGGTAAGGCGTCCTAAATGGCCTCCACTATATTGGTGGCTGATACCGAAGAGATTTCCTGTAGTTCAACTCCACTCCCCCAAGGGTGCTACACAGGACGCCATGATGGGTGCAGACGAATTGCTCGCAGAAGATTGGGAGATTGATGAAGGTTTTGAATAGGAAGGAAATATGAACAACTGTTGGCTAACTTCCGATGAGCACTATGGACACAACAACGTAATAAAGTTTTGCAATCGTCCATACAAAGATATTGAGGAAATGAAAGAGGGGTTGATTGAAAACCACAACTCTGTTGTGAAGAAAGGCGATCTTGTCTATCATCTTGGAGACATTTTCTGGAGAACTATTCCACTATTAGAAGCAGTTAGTATTGTTAAAAGACTTAATGGGCAGCATTATTATGTGAGAGGTAATCATGAAGAACTAATCGACCATAACAAGAACTTGAGAGACTTATTTATTTGGAACAAAGACATCGCAGAGATACACCCTGCCGGGTTCCCCAAGATTGTGCTTTGTCATTATGCATTGAGAACGTGGAATGGGTCAAACAGAGGATCGTGGCAGCTTTACGGCCATAGTCACAATGGTTTATCAAGAAGTGTTCAAGGGGTTACACGAGAAGAGTCTGCATTGTCTCTAGATGTTGGTGTAGATGCTTGGAATATGTTCCCAGTATCTTTAGATGAGATAGCCCTCAAGATGAAAGAGATTCAAGATGTTATGAAAGACGTACCGAATACGTTCCCACAGGGAATGACTAGGAGCGAAGAATGAAAATAGCAGCATTTAGCGATACCCACGGATTACACAAGAATGTAAAAGTTCCAGACGCAGATGTGGTCATCTTTGCTGGAGATCTGATGAATGCGGGGTATCGTATACAAGAAGCTGCGGATTTCGCAGCTTTTTGGAATAAACTTCCTCATGTGTACAAGATACTAATCGCCGGGAATCACGACAGGTTATTTGAAGATGAGGAGATAGAATGTCTTAGTCTTTTTAGAGAAACCATCTACCTTAAGGATTCTGGAGTAACTATTAATGGAGTAAATTTTTGGGGAAGTCCTTATCAGCCTAAGTTCAACAATTGGGCATTCAATGTTCAAAGAGGACCAGAGATTGAAAAGCATTGGGATAAAATACCTCGTGATATGGATATTCTTATAACACACGGACCGCCTTTTGGTATTATGGATGAAGTAGGAGAGCTATGGGGAGTAGCACATGTAGGCTGCGAAGAGTTGTTAACTACGGTTAAGGTTGTTAGACCTAAACTTCATATCTTCGGGCACATCCACGCAGGGGCAGACCAAGGTGGAGTCTTAGTTGGTGACAATGAGTTAGCAGGAACTGTTTTCTATAATGTGTCGATATGCAATGAGCAGTATAAACCAGTTAATAAGCCACATCTAATTGATTTTAAGTTAAATCCAGTTCGCATAACATAGGGGTATGGCGTACATATAATATAAAGATGATAATCAACCTAAGTTGAATGAGCCAGTGCATTTGATCCAAGATCAACTTAAGTAGATCATGAGAATGTCAAATAGTTACAAGATCAACCAAGGTGGATCGTGTAGATAACTATAGACTAGTAGGAAGTTCAGATTTTAAACAAGGAGGAATATGTACGAACATATGAGTAGTTACTGCACACCACGGAGATGTGTAGAGTGCCTACAGCCAGCGTCCTTTTGGCGCTTCATTACAGGAAGGTTTGGTAAGAACCTTTCTTCACGTCAACCGGTGTGCGAGAAGCACGTCGGAGCTACCGAATCAAGCGAAGTACCTAGTGAAGTACCTAGCGAAGTACATGCCGAAGGAGAAAAATGAGTGAACAACAAGTTGTATCTGCCTATGAATCTGTAACTTCAGAGGAGTTTGCCAAGATTCTTAAGCAAGAGTGGATCAAAAGGACGGGCAACACAGAAGAGGCGTCGTTCAACCAGTTGTGTGAGTTCTCAAAATCTCTGCTTGCGGACATTACAAGGCTAGAAGGAGGTAGGAAATAAAGATGCTCGAACACATTCTTTACGTTGCTTTGGCAATAGTTTCTCCGACTACATCGGTAGTGAAAGCTACTCCCCATGCTGTCCATAAACCATCAGGGACAACCTACGCTACCTTCTACAATAGAAAGAGGGAAGGAAAAATCATGGCGAATGGGAGGCCATATGATAGGAACGAGTACTCAGCATCATTCAACGGATGGAAGCTTGGGACTCTGGTTAAGATTACGAACCTAAAAAATCATGCGGCTATTCATGTACGGATTACCGATAGGAAGAAGTCAAACTGGAGCATCGATCTGTCTGAAGTAGCCTATAATGCTCTGGGACTTCGGAAGGAGCAGGGGATAGGGTTGGTTTCTGTGCAAAGAGTTAGGGAGAACTAAGAACTAAGAACTAAGAACTAAGAAGGAGGAGAAGTATGATAATTAGTAGGAATGATTATGAGAGATCATGGCAACCGGGTATGCCAGCTTATGCAGGTGTGCAGGTTGGTTATGCAGGAGGGTTTAAGAACCACGCAGAGTCAGGACAGAAGGCGGCAGGACTGACAGGGGCAGCACAGACGGAGTCAGGACAGGATGCTGGTAATATTTCCGCAGGAACTTCGGAAAAGAGCACAAGCAAGAGTACAAGATTGCTGCACGCTCTCAAGCATACATGTGGCTCCGCCTATTCATGCTGTCACCCACTCCAAGACACTAGGAACTTCGGAGAGATTAAGTCTCCCAAGGGTCTGAAAGTCTATGTGCGAAGTGGTACCGGTGTGTTACCCGGAATGGAAGAAGGATTCTTTGGGGACAATCATGAGGTACATCCCCATGCCCCCGACGCTGTCCCCGACGCTGTCCCTAATGGCTACGCCCATAGTTTACCAAGACCGGGAGATAGGCGCAGCCATGAGAATCACTCTACTCCGTGGTCTACAGGGTTGGTTATGCGTCTTGTCTCCGTAATAGATCAGCAGCAACACGAACTCGATCAGAAGGAGGAAGAGATTGCTAGCCTAAGGATGAAAACATATACGCCACTATCCCGGTGTCTTGTTGATTAGTAATAGGCGTAGCCATTTGTAAGTCACTGACTGTATTATACTATCATACCACCTTTAAAATTAGTATAAACTCTAAAAGAATAGGGTACCTTTCTTAAAAAGATTGGTACCCTATTTTTGTAGTATAGTACCTTATATATAAACTATTGAAAACAATATCTGTTCATGCTTATGCCGGGTCCGTTTCCGTGAGTCGTGCGGGTACGGCGGAGACCCGTACGGCATCCGTGTTTAGCAGGGTTGGTTACGACCTAAGACCTGCACTTTCAGTGACTTACAGATTACTAATCAATTAGTTGCCCATTCCGGTCTTATCGTTTTGGTGCATCCTACTTTTTGCTCTTAATTCTCCTCTTCCTCGTAAGTCGTAGAAAATACCGGGCTTACAGCACGATGTAAACAATACAGGGTAATGTTGACATTTTAAAAAGGAAAAAGTATATGCGAATATTCGTATATACTAATTTTCAGCGTATCAACTTTACTTTCATGCTATCAACATATTCATCCTATCAACTTTACTTTCATCCCATCAACACTCAACTAACAACCTATGTACGGCATACATATAAGCGTAGCTATAAGCGTAACCATTGGACAGGGAGCATACTGGTCTATTGCATTATGGTCTACTGCATCTATGCCGGGTAGCAGGACAACAGGATAGTCGCATACAGGATTATATACACTCATACAAATAGAGCGACAACTAGTGACCGCGTATCGTATACCGATTGACCGTGATCAGCACTTGACCTGTAGCGCGTCTATCTACTCTCTGACACCTTATCTATGCCGATAATTAGTGACCGCGTATAGCGTACCAGTGTGTTCTATGTGTCCCTTTGTGCCGCATTGGACTATGTAATTTTTGCATAGCAGTTTTTGACTACGACCTGATATATACCCTACCAGGGTATACTATCAACTGATACCCTACCAGGGTATGGACTTCATAACTTGTTTATTATCAATAAAACTGTTTACTAATGTATAACATTCGATGAAGTGTAATAAATGTTTGCATTAGTATGATTACATTAGACTTATATCTTGCTATGTTTACTCTTGTATAAATATCGCTCTATCGCTCTGTATGGCTTGTCTGTGCCCTTTGTCTCGTTTTTGGTCACCGCGTATCGTATACGTGCCTTGCAGGAGCACACGGAGGATTTTAAAAATCAAAAAGTGAATGTAAACTATTGAATACAAAGAGGATACATACGATTCTATCAGAATAGGCGAAGTAATGGCGAAGAATAAACGAACGAAAAGCGAATATAAATGGTCCGTGGCAGATACACTTTATTAAAAGATATTTGATGGTATGAACACTATGAACACCTTGTATCCTATTATATGAAAATAGTTCTTGACAACATATTCTGAGGACATGCTATTCTGGTAATGCAAGACAGAGAGAGAGGAACACAAGTGACAGTTGCAAGTTTCCTGAACACTCCGCACAGTCGCAGTGCATTGCGCACCGTATGTGCCGATCATCTTAGGATAGGCGACTATCTGTTAGATGATAGCGAAGTAATCCAGCGCATCATCGGCCCATCCGCTGATAACGTTTTAGGCGTGATTTTCGTGGATGGTAATTGTCACCATTTTCGGGGCGATGCACTAATTACCATTATCCGTTAACAGTCAACCGCGTATCATATACGCTTGAAGGAGAAAAATGATCGTTCCCATTCTTTTCGGATGTACTTTGTATTTTATCATCCTTGCAATTGCAGACCTAATGAATGGATGCCAAAAACGCTAACGCGTATCGTATACGCTCTAACCTGTATCATGGAGAATGAAAATGACTAATCGAATCTTTTACGCTGTAGTAGTCAATGGCAAGGAAACTAACAAGCGCGTACGGTATACCGATGCCGTTAAACTTGCTAACGAGTTACGCGCTAAGCATGGCACATATGCAGTATGGCTTCGCCAGCACCTTGAGTTGATTCCTTCACTGTAGTAATCAACCGCGTATCGTATACGCTCAGAAGAATGGAGTAGAACAATGGAATTTTTGAAAAGCTTCACAGCCGCGCGACAAGTATCAACTCCACTTGTCGCAGTGCGAACGTTTGACTCTAAGTCCACGGTAGACGCTATTCGCTCGCTTTTCACCGATGATATTCCACCATTGATTTTATGGGATTGTATCAATGGCTTTCAAGCCATTACTCCCAAGAGCAAAAACGTATTGAATACGCTTTTCTCTGTGCTGGAGTCTACACCCGTAGCGTCTGAAAGCTTGATCGAAGCGCTACGCTTAGTGAGTAAGAAAAATGTGCAAGAAGTCCCTGTAATTGGAGACGACTGCATCATTTTCTTGTCAAATACTCATCTTCACTGGTCTGACTCAAACGTGATTCAAGCTATCTGGAATCTTCGCAACGACTTCAAGGCACACGGTAACATGCTAGTTATGCTTTGTGGACAGGGAGCTACACTTCCATCCGAGTTATCCCATGATGTGTTAGTGCTAGATGAACCGTTGCCGACAAGAGAGACACTCGAAAACGTGGTATGCGATACGTTCAAATGCGCCAAACTACCGGAACCTAACGCCGATGAATTACTCAAGGCAGTGGACGCCTTGATTGGACTGCCTTACTTTCCCGCCGAACAAAGTGTCGCCATGAGTATTGACATTGAACACAAGAGTCTTAATGTCGAGGAGTTATGGAGTCGTAAACGTCAAACGATAAACCAGACTAACGGTTTATCAGTGTCCAATGGTAAAGAGTCATTAGACGCTATCGGTGGACTCCAGACCATTAAAGCTTATATGCAAGCTTTGCTCACAGGCAGGGAGCAACCGCATTGCATTATCTTCATCGACGAGATTGAAAAAGCTTATGCAGGGAGTAGCACAGACACAAGCGGAGTGAAACAAGAACTAACACAGAATATGTTGACTTGGATGGAAGATACAAAAATGCGGGGTGCATTGTTTATCGGAGTACCGGGTGCAGGAAAATCGCAAATAGCGAAAGCTATCGCTGCATCGTATGGCATACCGTTTATTAAGTTTGACCTTGCCGGTATGCAGTCAAGTCTTGTCGGTTCGTCCGGGGCCAACCTCCGCGCTGCAATTGCTACTGTAGACGCGGTATCAGACAAGCGGGTACTCTGCATTGGCACGTGCAATAGTATTGACGCCTTGCCTCCTGAATTGCGCTCTAGATTCCGTGACGGCATTTTCTTCTTTGACCTGCCAACAGACATAGAGCGTGCATCAATATGGACAATTCATCGTGAGCGTTTTAGTATCCCGGTATCAGATACACTCCCATCTGACAACGGATGGACAGGCCGCGAAATTGAAGAGTGTTGCTCTAAGGCATACCGTCTTAAGCTATCACTTTGTGACGCTGCTACGTATGTCATACCGGTGTCACAGTCGAGTGGTACGCTAATCGATGGATTACGCCGTGACTGTGCCGGGAAGTATTTGTCGGCAAGTTATCCCGGCATATACCAGTATGCTGAGCAAGTGTCTAGTGTCTCTACAGTGTCAGAGACAAGCGGAAGAAAAATCAGGTAAGACAGCGGAGTGTACAGCGTACACTCAGAATGGAGAAAAAAAAATGAATCAACTTGATGCTATGATAGGATGGGAAAACGGTGAATTAGACAAGGATGAAACAGTTGCTCTTTTCCAAGATCTTGTCAATTCTGGTCTAGTGTGGCAGTTACAAGGATGCTATGGGCGCATGGCAGGAGCATTAATCGATGCGGGCTTAGTTTTCCTAAACGAGGTGTCACAGTGAGTAAGTATTCCGAAAACAAAACGCAGTTTCATGATGCTGAATTGTTATGTCTTGCACTGCAAGACATGGGCTTTACTATCGCGCAGATTGAGCGTAACACTAACCCTCAACTTATGTACGATTTTTGCGGGCGCGTAACTACGTATCTTGATGCATCCGGCGATAAGGCGGAGATTATCATTCGCCGAAAGCATGTTGACTCTGTCCTAAGTGGCAGTTCTTCGAATGACCTTGGATTCCGCAAGGATACAAAAACTGGATTGTACGGTGCGATAATCTCAGAGTATGATTCTCATTATGCAAATAAGGCATGGTTAACGCGTCTAGCAGTATCGTATGCAAAGCATGGCATTATGCGGCAAGCTGCTAGTAAGGGTATGCGCTTAGCTTCAACTACTCAAAAAAACGGCAAGATAACCTTGCAGTATCTTGGAGTGTAGGAACATGGCGAAAATGATTAAAATTGTGATCGACGAATCAGACGCATCTTTTAGTGTAGACTTGACAGGATTCCACGGTCAAGGCTGTGACGACGTTGTTAAACTTTTTGCGGAGATTGGGGAAACTACGAAAGTAATCAGTAAACCCGAGTACCGTGAAACGAATCTGACAAGTGTGAAAGTAGGACGGTAATGCAAACTTACCTTTTCACCATTGATGAAAATGCTGTGACTCGTTTTCTAGTTAACGATATGACAAGAGGATTTTTGACTAGCGATTCTCTTGTTAAACGCGCAAGTCACATTGAACCGGTATGCCATACACTGCGCGTTATCTTTTACGCGTTACGCGCATTGTTTGGCGATGCCGGTAGAGTGTCAGAGTATACGCGTACGTGGCATTGTCTATGGAGAATCAATCTAACACCTGTCCACGGTCCCATCATTCCGATAGATTTTCGGTCACGGTCACTGGCTATGGAATTTGAGGTATCATGGCTAAACGAGAATTTTTTGTAAGCTAACCCGTGCGTTACGCGCACAGAAAAGGATGAATGAAAATGACTGCTAAAATCACAGACGCAACGAAAATAATTGACAAGACAGTTTTTCTCCGCACTGCTTTCCACGTGCTAGGTAACACAAAAAAGGTTTCCAACAGTGTGCTAGCATCTAACAATTCTGCGAATACTCGTCTTGTGAAAATCCAGAAGACTCTGCTAGAGTCTAAAGAATTGGATGCGATACGTTCTGCCGATGGACAGATGCGCGCATACCTTTACAACGTGTGTTTGCCGTATGGAGACATGGGTATCCTACTCTTGTCTCGTGAACTGGTAGATTCTGTAACGGACCGATGCGAAGCTTTCATAGACGAGCGTAACGAATTGGTTAATGCGTTTATCGAAGCTTATCCTGCACTGTGCGACAATGCGAAGAATGAACTAGAAAAGCTTGCACACGAGTTGGGACTTTCCGTGGAACTGCTATACAGTGCGGCGGATTACCCATCTGTGCAAAGCTTGAAAAGCTTTTTCTCGTTTGAATACCAGTATTTTTCTTTCAGTGTGCCCGCTGGCATGAATGAAGAGACATATCAAAAAGAAGTGAGCAAGGCACAGGCAAAAATCGAACAGGCAGTAGAAGGAATTGTCTTAGCACTGCGCGAGAATTTTTTTGAACTGGTAAACCACTTGCAGACGGCTCTCGAACCCAATGCAGACGGAAAGCCCAAGCGTCTATTCGCCAGCACGGTCACGAATCTACAAGATTTTTTGGACACATTTAAGGCGCGAAATGTTACGAATGATGCAGATCTCGATGCGCTTGTGAATGAAGTACAAAAAATCATTCATCCAAACTTATCGGTGGATGTGATCAAAAAAGATGAAAGCTTCAAGACCTCTATCCATGAGAAAATGGAGGATATATCCGGAAAGCTTTCCAAACTAGTCGAGATCACTCCGGGAAGAAAATTCAGAGGAGTAGATTAAAATACAGGTGAATAATTATTAGAGATCATTAGAATACTTGCCCGGACTGCTTTTACAGGGTCCGGGCTTTTTTGTCCCTAAACCATCATGGACAAGGCACGACATTGACCTGTAGCGCGTCCGGGACCGTGGATGGTGGTAAACCATCATGGGCAAGGCACGACGTTAGCCTGTAGCGCGTCCGGGACCGTGGATGGTGGTAAACCATCATGGGCAAGGCACGACGTTAGCCTGTAGCGCGTCCGGGACCGTGGATGGTGGTAAACCATCATGGGCAAGGCACGACGTTAGCCTGTAGCGCGTCCGGGACCGTGGATGGTGGTAAACCATCATGGACAAGGCACGACATTGACCTGTAGCGCGTCCGGGACCGTGGATGGTGGTAAACCATCATGGGCAAGGCACGACGTTAGCCTGTAGCGCGTCCGGGACCGTGGATGGTGGTAAACCATCATGGGCAAGGCACGACGTTAGCCTGTAGCGCGTCCGGCATAGATACACCCTCAGATCAACCCCATACGGAGCCGCACCGGTATACTCTCAAGATCAGTAACTTCCTATAAGCAACTCTCTTGGTACTTAATGGTTTCAAAGTGTCAGTAATAGTTTATAGAGAATTGTCTTGGTACTTGTAAGATACAGTTTTAGAAGATTAAAAGTTTTACACATTTCCACAAAGAGGGAAATTGAAAATAGTGCTTGACAGATTCTATAACCGTGCTACTCTAACAATGTAAGGAAAAATTAATCCAACAGAGGAGAAAAATCATGGGAACACGTAGTCTAGTTTATGTAAGTGAAACTGAGAAAGCCGCACCTTTTCTGTGTTTGTACAGACAGTTTGATGGCTACCCTTCCGGTATGGGCAGGGATTTGTTTAACCTGCTCAAAGGTTACAAGATTACAAACGGTTTTTCCGGCGACGATGCGGTCTGTGCAAAATGTGGGCGAGAATCTTACGCACATCTTTTGAATGATAAACCGAATCATCCAGATCACCCCTTCGAGACAAAACGGGTTGCTAATGGTATCAATTGTTTGGCAGCAACTCTTGTAAAAGGTCTTAAAGACGGTTTGAACGGCATTTACCTTTATTCTCCACGGACAAAAGATGCTGGACAAGAATATATCTACCGTCTTTACATGAGCGCAGGGACACTCTTTCTTAAAATCGAGGCACAAAATTATGACAACGCCCCGGACGCTTCAAACGCAATTCTGTATAATGGCCCACTTGATGAATTCGACGACGAAAAAATTGTTGAAGAATAATCAAAAAAGTGCTTGACAAACTAACAAAGATTTGGTAGAGTAATTGAGAGGAGAAAAACAATGTGCAACTTCGCAAGCTTTGTACTAACGAAAGATTCGATTTTTTGGTGCGACGAGAGTGATTCTCACGAGGACAT
>Ga0224555_1000804_pt1 | contig 47780 bp, 44 predicted proteins | sample 714S23034metaG_FD_180687 | JGI IMG/M metagenome (GOLD analysis project Ga0224555, IMG submission 180687) | Peat soil microbial communities from Stordalen Mire, Sweden - 717 S2 30-34 | ecosystem: Environmental > Terrestrial > Soil > Wetlands > Peat | place: Sweden: Norrbotten County, Stordalen...
GGCCACGCTTCCTGAATTCTCCGTGCGCGATGGCAACCTGGTCATCGAGCGCGGTATGCACCAGGAGATCGGATGGGAGCGCCGCACCGATGCCTCCGCCGCGGCTGTTCTGGTCTACGCGGATCGCATGAACAATTCGATTCTCGAAGCAATGGGGCGTTTTGCCGCAGGGGATTCGGCTCCCGCGCTTTTCGCCGGCGACGCGCTCTTTGACACCGCGAGCGGCCTGCTGCGCGCTGCCGGGCCGGGGTTCTCGACCGCCGGAATTGCCGCCAGCGTCGAGCACCGCCTGCCCAGGGGCAACCATATCTCTCTCAGCTACGGGAATGGCGGCGCCTTGGTTATGCCCGCCATGCCCAGCCCCGCCACCTTCATGCAGATTCTGGCCACGGCTCATCCCCACCGCGTTCAGGCCTATGCCATCTCTCTCTCCGGCACTCTCGATGGCACCGGCACCCGCTGGCGCGCAAGTTATCGTTGGCAGCCCGACGACACCATGACTGAAGTTGCGCCCTACGCCGAGGATGCCGCCGGTCCCTACCTCAACATTCACATCCGCCAGCCCATTCACCTCACCCGTGACGGATCGGGAGGCCTGGAGGCGCTGCTCGATGTTAGGAACCTCCTCGCCGAGGGCTACCGCCCTTACGTCCTCAGCGACGGCTCGCTTCTGATTTTTGCCCAGGACCAGCGCGGCCTTCGCGGCGGTCTCGCCTTTACCTTCTAGGTTCAGGGTCATCCCTTCCCGCGCCACACCCTTCCACATTCAGTTTGCTGCGATCCCCTTGCGGTGCACAATTCGCGCCCGTGGGAGTAGAGTTGGAGTGCATTCCAATGCCATTGTGAAGGTTTGAGAAAAGAAAATGAGCTTGATGAAACTGAGCCGGCGCGCGGCTCTAAAGACCGGCTTTGCCACCGCGGCCATGGCTCCGCTGGCCGGCATTTTGATGGCGGAACAAGGTCCGATTGCAAGAAATGGCAGAATCCGCCAATCCGCCTGCCGCTGGTGCTACAACGACATTCCACTCGATCAACTCTGCGCCTTCGCCGCGCGCATCGGACTGAAGGGGATCGACCTGCTGCAACCGGCAGAGTACGAATTTCCGCGCCGCTACGGCCTCATCTGCACCATGGCCTACGCGGGCGGCGGCGAGATTCCCGATGCGCTCAACCGGCTCGAGCACCACGACGCCATTGAGGCCGCCTTCCGCGCCAATATCCCGCTGGCTGCGAAAGCCGGAATTCCAAACGTCATCACCTTTTCTGGAGCGCGCCGCGGCATGTCCGACGAGGAAGGCGCGCGCAATGCCGTCGTGGGCCTCAATCGCGTGAAGAAAATTGCCGAGGACAATGGGGTCACGATCTGCATGGAACTGCTCAACAGCAAAGTGAACCACCCCGACTACATGGCAGACCACACGGCCTGGGGAGTGCGCGTGATGCAGGAGGTTAATTCTCCCCACGTGAAACTGCTTTACGACATCTACCACATGCAGATCATGGAAGGCGACCTGATTGCGACCATCCGTGAAAACATCGCGTGGATCGGCCACTTCCACACCGGTGGAGTTCCCGGACGCCACGAACTCGACGATACGCAGGAGGTACAATGGGACGGAGTTATGCGAGCGATTGCGGGCGCCGGTTTCAAGGGCTATGTGGCGCATGAGTTTATTCCCACGCGCGACCCGCTTTCCAGCCTTCGTGCCGCCGTCGATCTCTGCGATGTCTAAGTTATGTTTGCCAAAGCTCACTGAAGTGAGAGGTCTTGATGTGCGATGAAGTCGCTGCTTCTTTCTGAATACAACCACCTCGAGTTGGCCGAGATGCCCTTGCCCGCAGTGGGGCCGGACGAAGTCCTGGTGCGCGTGGAGGCGTGCGGCATCTGCGGCAGCGATGTGCATGGCTACGATGGTTCATCGGGCCGCCGCATTCCGCCAATCGTCATGGGACATGAAGCAGCCGGGACGGTTGCGGCAATCGGTTCTGATGTGCGCGGCTACGCCGAGGGTGACCGCGTTACCTTCGACTCCACTGTTTATTGCGGCAAGTGCGCGTTTTGCGTGAGCGGCGACATCAATCTTTGCGACCATCGACAGGTGATCGGCGTCTCCTGTGGCGATTACCGCCGCCACGGCGCATTTGCGGAGTTTGTGGCAGTTCCGCAGCGCATCCTCTATTCATTGCCGCCGGCCATCTCGTTCGCCGAGGCTGCCATGCTGGAGGCTGTTTCCGTCGCGCTGCACGCGGTGCGCGTATCGCAGGCTTCGGGAGGCGAGACCGCCCTGGTCATCGGCGCCGGAATGATCGGCTTGCTCACTCTGCAGGCTGCGCGGGCCGCCGGCTGCGCACGCGTCTTCATCTCCGACATCGATGCTACCCGCTTGCATCTTGCGCGCGAAGTGGGCGCGGATGAAACATTGCACTCCTCCGGAGCGGAACTGGTGGCCGAAGTTCTCAAACGAACCAATGGCCGCGGCGTCGATCTTGCTTATGAAGCCGTGGGAAGAAACGAAACGGTTTCCTCGGCTATCGATTGCACGCGAAAAGGAGGCACGGTAACCCTGGTCGGTAACATCGCGCCGGAAGTTACGCTTCCTTTGCAAAAGGTTGTAACTCGCCAGTTACGGCTCCAGGGGTCCTGCGCATCTGCGGGCGAATATCCCAGGGCCATCGAATTGATTGCCTGCGGGAAAATCAATGTAAATCCGCTCATCACTGCCGTTGCGTCGCTTGAAGATGGCCCGCGGTGGTTCGAGCGGCTGCACGCGCGCGAGCCAAATCTTATGAAGATTATTCTTACTCCGAGGGCGCAATGAGCGACGCACTCTTCGATCTCACCGGTCAGGTCGCCATCGTCACCGGAACCAGCCGCGGCCTGGGACAGTATTTTGCCAGGGCGCTTGCCCGGGCCGGCGCCGACCTGGTGCTCACCAGCCGCAAGCGCGAGACTCTGCTTGATTTTGAAAACGAGATCAAAGCGCTGGGACGCCGCGCCGTCTCTCTTGAGCTCGATGTTCGCAGTCTGGAGAGCATCGAAAAGATGGCCGTGGATGCGGAAGATGCGTTTGGACAGATTCATATTCTTGTCAACAACGCCGGCTGTAACATCCGCAAGCCCGCGCTCGACGTTACGTGGTCCGACTGGAACCAGATTCTCGAGACCAATCTTCGCGGTACATTTTTTGTCGCGCAGGCCGTGGCCCGGCGCATGATTGCCAAAAACTACGGCCGCATCGTCAACATTGGGTCGGTGACCAGCGTTATGGGCTACGCCGGTCTTGCGCCTTACGGCGCCAGCCGCGGCGGCGTGCGCCAGTTGACCATGAGCCTTGCCGACGATTGGGGCAAATACGGAGTTACGGTCAATTGCCTCGCGCCGGGCTGGTTTCGCACCGAACAAAACAAGGTTCTCTACGAAAATCAAGAGTGGGTTGACTATCTCACGGATCGCATTCCCGTAAAACGCCCGGGCCAGCCGCATGACCTGGATGGAGCCGTCGTCTTTCTCGCCTCTGAAGCCAGCCGCTATGTGACCGGCCAGACGCTGTTGGTTGACGGCGGTATCTCCACCGGCTCCACGCGGGCCACGGTGGTTCCCAAAGGTGAGCGCAAGGTCTGATTTCGTAATAAGTCCATCATGAAGGCCGCGCAGTCAAAGTCAGAAAGGAATGCCATGATAACTGGCCGATTTTACATAACTGCCATTCTTGGTCTTGTATGTTTCGCAGGTTATAACTTGCCTGCACAGACGCTCGCGGCAACATCTTCATCTGAAGACCAGATTCTTCGCGGCTTTCGCGATCCGCCCAACGGCGCTCGCCCGCGTGTGTGGTGGCACTGGATGAACGGCAACATCTCCGAGGAAGGCATCAAGCTCGACCTCGACTGGATGCATCGCGTGGGCCTTGGCGGCGTCACCATTTTTGAAGGCGCCATCAACACGCCGCAGGTGGTCCCGCGGCGGCTCATCTACATGACGCCGGAGTGGAAGCATGCGTTTACGTACGCCGTCACCACCGCCCGAAGCTTTGGAATGGAAGTAGCTATCGCCAGTTCGCCGGGGTGGAGCGAAACCGGAGGCCCGTGGGTTCCAGCCGCGCAAGGCATGAAGAAGATGGTGTGGTCCGCGACGCGGATTCAAGGCGGCCAACCTTTTGCCGGCGTGCTGACTCATCCGCCTGAGAATGATGGAACGTTTCAGAATTTCAGCATTGCCGGGCGGCGCGGTCCGGATGGCAACATCACGGCTCCTCCGAGTTTTTATGCCGATGCCGCGGTCATCGCTTATCGGATTCCCGAAGGCGACAAAACGCAGGCGGAGCTGAATCCGCATGTAACATCGAGCGGCGGCACAGCGGACGTGGCCGCGCTCTCTGACGGAGACGTGAATACCGTTGCGCTCGAATTGCCCGCTGCAACGCCGGGCGGCGAATCATGGGTGCAATTTGACTACGGTCGCCCGCAAACGATTCAGGCAGTCACGATTGCGAGCGCTGACGATACCATCAGCGTTTGGGATCACGAGAGCGGCGCAATCCCGCAGCATCTGGACGCGAGCGACGACGGCGAGCACTTCCGTAAAGTCACCGACCTCCCCTTTAGCAGCATGGAGGAGCGTACTGTTTCGTTCGACGCGGTCACGGCGCGTTGCTTCCGCGTCGTTTTTCCCGCGCAGCTTTCCGACGTTTTGGCGCACAATCACAGGATCTCCGAATTGGTGCTTGATAGCGGCGCGCGCGTGAATGAGTTCGAGAAGCGCGCGGGGTACGCAACCTCCCGCGATTATTATGCAATCACCGACCCCAACGTGGCGCCCGCGTTCGTCATTCCTCAAAACGATGTGATCGATTTGACCGGAAAAATGAAGCTTGACGGTGCGCTTGACTGGACACCGCCCGCTGGAAACTGGATGGTTTTGCGCATTGGCTACTCGCTCACCGGCCAGGAGAACGGGCCGGCTCCGGCAGAGGCCACCGGCCTTGAAGTGGACAAGCTCAATCGAGGCTACGTAAAGAACTACGTTGACGGTTATCTCAAGATGTACTCCGACACGGTGGGCGCGGATAAGATGGGGAGCTCGGGAATATCGTATCTCTTGACCGATAGCATCGAGGTGGGTCCGCAAAACTGGACCGATAACATGCTAAGCGAATTTGAACAGCGGCGCGGCTACGATGCGCGCCCCTGGCTGCCCGCGCTGACCGGCGTTATTATCAAGAGCACCGCGGATACGGATCGATTTCTTTGGGACTTTCGGCGTACTATATCTCAATTAATCGCCGAAAACCATTACGGTGAGATATCCGACGACTTACATAGTCACGGGATGAGTTACTACGGAGAGGCATTGGAGTTTCATCGTCCTTCGCTTGGCGATGACATGGAGATGCGCAGCAAGACGGATGTTCCCATGGGCGCTATGTGGACTTATCCAGAAAACACCGGCCCGGATGTCGATTACCTGGCGGATCTGCGTGGCGCGGCCTCAGTGGCGCACATCTACGGACAGAACCTGGTGGGCGCCGAGTCGATGACATCGCGCGGCCCGGCGTGGGCGTGGTCGCCGAACAAGCTGAAGAGCATTGCCGACCTCGAATTTGCGCTGGGCGTCAATCGCTTTGAGATACATGAGTCGGCACATCAACCGGTGGCCGACATGGCGCCCGGGCTGACTTTGGGCCCTTATGGTTTGTGGTTCAACCGCAACGAAACCTGGGCGGAAGAATCCAAGCCCTGGGTCACTTATCTGTCGCGGTGTTCCTATCTTCTTCAGCAGGGCCACTTCTACGGCGACGTTGCTTACTTCTATGGCGAAGAAGGCCCGCTTACTGCAGTCTTCGGCTGGAAGGCGATGGAGGATGCTCCCGAAGGTTATGGATTTGACTTCGTCAACAGCGATGTATTGCTGCATCACATGTCGTTCAAGGACGGTCGGCTTATCACGCCGGGTGGAGCGAGTTATCGCATTCTTTACCTGGGCGGGCGCAGCCGGCGCATGACTCTCCCGGTGTTGATCGAGATCAAGGAACTGGTTACGCAAGGCGCGGTCGTGGTGGGGAGTAAGCCAATTGATTCGCCGAGCCTTTCCGATGGTGAGAAACAGTTTCAGATTATTGCGGATCAGTTATGGGGAAAGCAGAATTCGCTTGGCCCCTCGGTTCGAAAAGTCGGGAAGGGAAGAGTGTACTCCGGTATGAGCGCGAACGAGGTGCTCGCGGCGCTCGATGACGCGAGGGACTTCGAATACACGAAGCCGGAGGCGGACGCCGAGTTGATGTTTGTTCATCGCAAACTTACTGACGGGGACATTTATTTCGTCGACAATCGCAGAAATCGCGCCGAGAGCGTTAACGCGACCTTCCGGGTGGAAAGCTACAAGCCGGAGATCTGGGATGCGGCAACCGGCACGACGAAACCTGTTTCGTATCAAATTGCCAACGGACGGACTACGATTCCGCTGCGTTTCGATGCATACGGAACGGTTTTTGTTGTGTTCCGCAAACCGGCTGCATCGATGTCTCTTAAGCTGGCGGAGCCAGTTGAAACGCTGGTTCCGATTGCCGAGGAGAAACTTAACCGGAATTGGTTGGTAGACTTTCAACCTGGCTGGGGCGCACCTCGACAGACGGTCCCACTCGATCGGCTGACTTCCTGGAGCAATAGCTCGAACACGGAGATCAAGTATTTTTCAGGAACAGCCACTTACCAGAAGACGATTCAGATTCCTGCCGGCGTCATCACACCCAGTTCGCACATCTGGCTTGATCTTGGTGACGTGGAAGACGTGGCCAAAGTGTACGTGAACGGGAAGGACGGGGGGATTATTTGGAAAGCCCCGTACAAGATTGATGTAACCGGCGATCTTGTTTCCGGAAGCAACCAACTTAGGGTTGAAGTAACCAACTTGTGGGTGAACCGTCTGATCGGAGATCAGCAGCCCTGGGCGCTGAAGAAATATGCCTTTGCCGACTTCGCGCCGTACAAGGCGGATTCGCCGCTGCTGCCTTCAGGTCTCCTGGGGCCGGTGCGGGTGTGGTCGGTGACCGGGCCCGTGCCTTAAAAATGACTTGCAATGTGCAAGAAAAATCGGCAAAAATCGCAATTGCGGCGATTCCCCTGGGCCCTGGCCTACTCGTCGCTTGAAAACAGGTTCCGCAGTCAGCGGCAAGCAGGAGGTCGAGATGAGTGGTGTGCGAGTGCTGGTAGGAACGCGCAAGGGCGCGTTTATTCTCACGTCAGACGGCAAACGGCGAGACTGGCATGTAAGTGGCCCCTTTTTTGCGGGATGGGAAATCTACCACCTCAAGGGCTCGCTCGCCGATCCCAACCGCATCTACGCCTCGCAGTGGAGTGGCTGGTTCGGGCAGATGATTCAGCGCTCCGACGACGGCGGCCAAACGTGGACGCCGGTGGGCAACAAATTCGCTTATGACGGCACGCCGGGTACGCACCAGTGGTACGACGGAACAGCTCATTCGTGGGAATTCAAGCGCGTGTGGCATCTCGAGCCTTCGCTCACAGATCCCGATGCGGTATACGCGGGGGTCGAAGACGCGGCGCTGTTTCATTCCAGAGACGGCGGCGCCAACTGGCAGGAGCTGAGCGGCCTGCGCGGTCACGGTACCGGACCTGACTGGCATCCGGGCGCGGGCGGCATGTGTTTGCACACCATTCTTCTCGACCCTGCCAACCCCGCGCGGATTTTCATCGCCATCTCCGCGGCCGGGGCATTCCGCACCGACGACAGCGGCCAGACCTGGAAGCCCATCAACAAGGGCTTGGTGTCAAACTTCATGCCCAATCCGACGGCCGAGGTTGGCCACTGCGTGCACCACGTGGCCATGCACCGCTCGCGGCCCAATGTGCTCTTCATGCAAAAGCACTGGGACGTGATGCGCAGCGACGACGCCGGTGAGAGCTGGAAGGAGGTGAGCGGAAACCTGCCCACCGATTTCGGCTTCGCCATCGACGTGCACGCACACGAGCCGGAGACGCTCTACGTGGTGCCGATCAAGAGCGACTCCGAGCACTTCCCGCTCGACGGGCGGCTCCGCGTTTACCGCAGCCGGACAGGAGGCAATGAGTGGGAAGAGCTGGCCAAAGGATTGCCGGAGAGGGACTGCTACGTGAACGTCCTGCGCGATGCCATGGCGGTGGATTCGCTCGATGAGTGCGGCGTCTACTTCGGCACCACGGGCGGGCAAGTATACGCATCCGCCGACTCGGGCGAGAACTGGTCACCGATTGTGCGGGATTTGCCGGGTGTGTTGTCGGTCGAGGTGCAGACTCTGCAATGACGGCGGGTGCACCGGTGGATGAAGGAAGAACAAGCAGATTGCCGATTCGAGTGGCTTTGCCTTACCACCTGCGCACCCTCGCGCGCGTAGAGGGCGACGTGGAGCTTGAAGTGTCACCGCCCGTGACGCTGGGCGCGGTCCTCGACGCCCTCGAATCCCGTTATCCCACGCTGCGCGGGACAATTCGCGAATATGGCTCGGGGCAGCGCCGCCCGTTTCTGCGTTTCTTTGCCTGCGAGGAAGACTTGTCGCACCAGTCGTTGGAAGTGGAGCTGCCCGGAAAAGTTGTCAATGGGGAAGAGCCGCTGCTGATTATTGGAGCGATTGCGGGCGGGTGAAAGGAGAGGGAACAGGGAATAGTGACGTGCCCGGTATTGCTCAGACTGAGACGATTCGACCCACTACCGTGAATGAAGGTGGGGCAGGCACGTGAAGGCCCCGACCATGGTGAGGAGAATGTATGCGTGGATTCAAGTTTCTTGTGTTAGCGGTTGTTGCCGGAGCTCTATTTACGGCAAACCTTCCCAAAGCAGCGGCTCAGGTCACAGTTGAAGTCGGAGTGGCCCCGGATTGTCCGTACGGCTACTATGACTACGCTCCGTATAGTTGCGTTCCCGACGGCTACTACGGCCCGGAATGGTTCACTGGCGGCGTTTTCATCGGCGCGGGACCGTGGTTTCATGGTTCCGAAGGTTTCCGCGGCAATGTAGACAACTCGTTTGACCCGAATCACGGTTACAACGGCGCAAGGCCGAAAGTCGGCGACAAAGCTGCGGCACAACGCAGAGATCCCGCCCAGTTCAAGGGCAATGAAACGCGCGATGGCCGCGGCCACTCGGGCGGGGAGAAGAAATAAGCCATAGCAATCCGATGCAGATCTTCAGCTCCCTGGCGCAAATGCGCCAGGGAATACGCGTTTGAATGCGGCATCAATTGATGCCGCTGCAAAGCAACCGCAGATCCTTCGACTGCGCCTCTCGCGATGATGCTGCGAGAGGCTCCGTTCAGGATGACAGCACTCTTGTTTATGAGGCGTTTGCGGGAAGACAATATCTCGAAACGGCTTAGTGCTCGTCTTTGCCGGGGCGCAGCATCAGGTCGCGGATGGCTTCGCGGGGGTTCTTGCCGGCGTTCAGAATCAGTTCCATCTGCTCGGTAATCGGCATCTCGATGTTGTGCTTGCGGGCCAGGCCGAGTGCGGCGCGCGTGGTGAGCACGCCTTCAGCCACCTTGCCGCCCAGGCTTTCCAGGATTTCGGGTAATTTGCGGCCCTGGCCCAGCGCCTGCCCAACGGTCCGGTTGCGGCTCAGCGATCCGGTGCAGGTGAGCACCAGGTCGCCCACGCCGGAAAGACCGGCCAGCGTCTCGCGGCGTCCTCCGCAGGCCACGGCGAGACGGGTAATTTCGGCCATGCCGCGGGTGATCAGGGCGGCGGCGGAGTTGTGGCCCAGGCCGACGCCCGCGGCGATTCCGGCCGCGATGGCGACCACATTTTTGAGTGCGCCGCCCAGTTCCACGCCAATCACGTCGGATGAAGTGTAGAGGCGGAGAGACTCTGAACCGAAATCGCGCTGGATGCGGCCGGCGATGTTGCGCTCGCGGCAGGCGACGGTGAGCGCCGTAGGCTGGCCCTGTGCCACTTCGAGCGCGAAACTGGGGCCACTGAGAGCACCGGTCGGCACGGACAACCCAATTTCGCCCAGACTGGCAGAAATCACTTCCGTCATGCGCAGAAAAGTGCGGTCTTCCACGCCCTTGGTGGCGCTAAGGACAACCTGGCTGGCGTGCAGATGTGGCCGGATGCGGCCGAGCGTGTCGCGAAGAAACTCCGATGGGACCACGGAGACCACAATTTCCGCATTGGCCACAGCGGCGCAGTCGCCGGAGACGGCGATCTGAGGGGGGATCGGAAATCCGGGGAAAAACATCCTGTTTTCTCCGGCGTCGAGGATCTCCTGCGCAGCCTCGGGGCTGTGCGCCCAGAGCGTTACCTGGTGGCCGCCTCGGCGGTGAAGCGAGAGAGCGATGGCGGTTCCCCAGGCGCCGGAACCTAAAACGAAGATGCGGCTCATGCGTGTTTTTTGGCTCCGAAGCGGGATTCCGTGCCGGCGAGCAGGCGGCGGATGTTCTGGTGGTGCTTGAGAATGATGAGCAGCGCCACGGCGGCCTGCACGGCGATGAAAAACGGTGGCCGGTCGCCGCTCACCAGGAACCAGGCAAAGACCGGAAAGCTGCCTGCGCCAAGGATGGAAGCAACAGAAACATAGCGGGTAAGCGCCAGAACGATGGCAAACACGGTGATGGCGGCCAGTGCGGCCCACGGCGCGGCGACCAGAAAGACGCCGAATCCGGTGGCCGCGCCTTTGCCGCCGCGAAACCTGAGCCAGACGGGAAACATGTGGCCGAGAACGGCAAAAAGGGCGGCCAGGGCTTCCGCATTGCGATAGGCGAGCGCGGGAAGGAGAACAGCACACAGCGCACCTCCCAGCCACACTGCGGCGCAGCCTTTCAGCACGTCGAGGAGAAAGGTGGCTGCGCCGAGACCCTTGCCGCCGGTACGCAACACATTGGTGGCGCCGATATTGCCGCTGCCCACCGATCGAATGTCCTGGTGGCGCACCAGTCGCACCAGCAGGTATCCCGTGGGGATGGACCCAAGCAGGTAAGCGGCGGCCGCGATCAACAGGCTTGCGTGGAGCATAACGAGAGAGTTTAGCAGGTGAGGGTGCTGGATGCAGCCGGCTCCGTCAGGGCAACGGTTCCAGGGCGGATCGGGAGCGTTGCGGATATGTGGAGCGAGTGCCAAAGCGCACATCTGTTCCCAGCGTATCGCAACTAGCGGATCGCATTCCGGGCAGAGCGCACCTCCGCTGCCAGCACCAGCAGGATCTTGAGCGCCAGCCGGGGATCTCCCTGCATCATTTCGGTGAAGTCATCGCGCGCAATGAAGCTTACTCTTGCTCCGGCACGCGCGATTGCGGTCAGCGAATAGGGCTGGTTGCCGATCAGTCCGGGAAGTCCCAGCAGGGAACCGGCCGCGGTTTTGGTTGAGAGGATGGATTCGCCCTGCGGCGAGTTCATGGTGAGTGTGGCCTCGCCCTTTTGCAGGATGAAGACCCCAACCGCGGCGTCGCCCTGTCTGAAAAGAACGGTGTCGGTATCGCAGACCATGGGCATGGAGCGCGATTCGAGCGCAACAATCAACTCCGGGTCGGCGACGAATGCAGATGGGTCGAGCTGCACGGACTGCCCTCCTCGAAGGAAAAGAGACCGATATAAAGCGTTCCATTTAGGATTGCTGGCCTATAATTTCACCCTTGGAAGGCTTAATTTTGTGATCCCTGTCACGTATAGGGCTGTTTTTGCTTTTACACAGGGAGCGGTGACCCGGATTTCGTACCCGTAACGGAGGACTCGCGCCGCGACATTTACACAACTGTAATCAAACTTTCGCTTCAATTCCTTACACTTGAGTCGCCATGTTCAACGATGCCCCCATGACTTTTGAGCTGAAGGAAGGCAGAACGCCCGATACGCGCATCTTCCGTCTCGCGGGTCCGCTCACCCTGCGCAATATGTTCGAGTTCCAGGCAGCTCTGCGCATCGAGCCGCAGCCGCGAACGACGGTTCTCGATCTGACTGAGGTTCCCTATATGGATTCGGCAGGGATGGGCTTGATCGTCAACTTCTACGTGCACTGCAAGGGCAAGGGCGTCAACGTGGTGGTTGCCGGGGTCTGCGACCGGGTGATGGAACTGTTCAGGCTGACCAAAGTGGACACGGTGATTCCGTTCCAGGCCACTTACAACGAAGAGGAATTCGACGGGTAGGAGCACGCGCGCCGCGCGATTGATGGCTCGGCAGGGGGCGAGCAACCGGCTCCATTAAACTGGTAGCCAGGGCCGCCCATGCCAGGAATTCTGTCAAAGACACGCACCACCCTTGAAATGATCAAGTGGGAGCACTCCATCTTTGCGCTCCCATTTGCGCTCACGGCGGTGCTGCTGGCGGCTCATGGATTGCCCGGCTGGCGCACCATCGGCTGGATACTGGTGGCTATGGTAGCGGCGCGCTCGGCGGCAATGGCGTTCAACCGCTGGGCCGACGCCGACTTGGACGCGACCAATCCCCGCACCAGCAACCGGGCCATCCCCGCCGGCCTGCTCACGCGCCGGTTCGTCTTCGGGTTCACCTGCATTGCGGCGCTGGTTTTTGTGTTGGCCGCGGGCGAACTCAACTTCTTTACCCTTTGCCTATCTCCCGTGGTGCTGCTGGTTCTGTTCAGCTACAGTTACATGAAACGGATCACACGCTGGTCGCACCTGGTTCTAGGTCTTTCGCTGGGCCTTGCGCCCTCGGCGGCGTGGATTGCCGTGCGCGGCAGCCTTGACCCGCGTATCCTGGTGCTCACCGCGGCCGTCACCCTCTGGGCGGGTGGATTCGACGTGCTCTACGCCTGCCAGGACTACGAGCACGACCGCGCCGCAGGGCTGCACAGCCTGCCCCAGGCCACGAGCATTCCCACCGCTTTCTGGGCCGCGCGCGCCATGCACCTGGCCATGCTGGGGCTGCTGGCCTGGTTCGGCTGGCTGTTTCATTTTCGCGCGCTGGGCTGGCTCGGCATCGCCGCCGTGGGCCTGCTGCTGGCCTATGAGCACTTGCTGGTCTCACCGCGCGACCTGCGCCGCCTGAACGCTGCATTCTTCACCATGAACGGCGTGATCGCGATGGTCTTTCTGGGCTTTGTGGCCGCTGATCTGTGGATGCGGCGATAGGACGGGCAATTCTCGCGAAAGCTTCCGCACCTGTTCCGCTGCGACGTCTGTGGTATGGTGCGAAAAGGGAAGCGCTGCGAATCAGCGTGCTTGGCCATCGGGAGCGGGGAATCACAGTATGAGGATTGCAATTCAGGGAGAGCCCGGCTCATTCAGCCACGAGGCGGCACTGAAACTGGTTGCCGATGCGGAGATTGTTCCTTGTTCGCTCTCCGCGGAGGTGTTTTCCGCGCTGGCCGGCGAAACCGCCGACGCCGCCGTGATTCCCATCGAAAACAGCCTCGCCGGCCCGGTCTCTGAGCACTATGACCTGCTGCTCACTCATGACGTCAAGGTGGAGCAGGAAACGCTGCTGCGCATCCGCCACAACCTGATCGCCATCTACGGCGCCGAAACCGGAGGAATCGACCGGGTTTTTTCTCATCCCGTCGCGCTGGCCCAGTGCCGGCGTTTCCTGGCCGCGCACCCGAGAATGGAGGCCTTTGCCTTCTACGACACCGCGGGAAGCGTCAAGCAACTCGTCGAACTGCGCGACCGCCATGCCGCGGCGATTGCCAGCGAGGAGGCGGCCAGGTATTACGGCGCCGATATTCTCGAAGCCGGCATCGAGGACAATGCGGAGAACTTTACCCGCTTTTTTCTGGTGCGGCCCGCAGCCATTGCCGTCGCCGATCCCCAGGCCAACAAGATCAGCGTGGCTTTTTCCGTCGAAAACCGTCCCGGCTCGCTGGTAGCCGCGCTCAGCGCGCTCTCCGCCAAAGGCACCAACCTGACCAAAATCGAGTCGCGCCCGGTGCACGGCAAGCCGTGGGAGTATGTCTTTTACGTGGATTGCCAGATCCACTCCGCCGAGGAGGGAACGGCGGCGCTCGACGCCCTCCGCGCGCATTGCGGCATGGTCAAGGAACTGGGCCGCTACCGCGAGGCACAAAGAATTGTCCCGCCCTCGGAGTCTTAACCCGAAAGACCCATAAACTTCTCATTTAAAGCGATTTCATGCGCTCTCTAAGACAAAAAAAGGGGAAGGATTAAAACCCTACCCTTTTTCGTGATCTTATTTGCCCAACGAGATTTTACCTTTGCCCGGGAATTGCTTTAGAAGTGATACGCCACGCCAATGACCGGGTCAGAGATCCAGGGGCGATACCAGCGGTCGGTCGTGAACTGGGTATCGCCGAAAGTGGGGACCTTAGTCACCCATCCACGGTATTCCGCGCGAATATCGAAGCTGGGGCTGATCTCGTAGGCAAAGCCAGCGCCGAAGAGTCCCCCGATCGCAACCTGTTGTTTTACGTCCAGGTTCGTGGTGCCGGAGTTGACGATAGGCAGAAAGATGAATCCGCCCGGCCCCCCCTCGATAAACGGATTGAAATTCTTGAAGACAAACGACCGCACATACGCGCCCGACATCTCCTGGGTGCGGGTGAGCACCTTGTAGTGGTCGGGGTTAACGTAGTACCCGATGCTGTTCTGGTAGGTGATGCCGTAGTTCGCCTCGATGGCGCTCGTGGGCGTCAACATGAAACGGTAGCTGGCTAGCACGCCATACGCGGTGGTCGAATTCACCTGCACGGTGGTGGACGAAGCCATGAACGGCTCGATAAGCGCCGTCCCGCTAAGGCTGATGTCCTGGCGGCTTTCCTGAGCGTGGCCTGCGGCCACGCACACGGCCAGCAGGAATACTAATAAGGCGATCTTCTTCATTCGGTCCTGAACCTCACCACTGCCCAACCCATTGGCCGGCAACGAGCTTGTCAATTTCGGCGCACCGGATCCCGCCGGGCCCCACTCTCAGCATTGTAAATGGCCCGGACGGGTCAAGGCGCCGGCTGCGGATGTGGAATCATCTGAGCCTATAGACGCACGACAATCAAATCCGGCGTCAACCGCGCTGCGAACCTAGGAAAACACCCCCGATCCGCCCTTGACCAGGTCCTTACAGTCCTGATTTGTGAGCCCCTGGTTGCTGATCCCAGACCCCGAATCGGTGTCCCGTCACCCCGCGCGTTCCACTTGGTAAAAGAACGGCGGTCCCTGCTGCTTCGCCAATGTCCTCAGGGTGTGCAGAAAGGCTTTGGCCGCGTAAGAGAGCGCTGCCTGCCTGCGGTAAACCAGCCGGAGCACTCTGCGCATCTCCAACTCGTCCACTGACACCCGCTTGAGGTCGCCTGTTTCGAGCTCGCGGGCCACCGATATGTGAGGCACCAGCGCGACCCCGTTGCCCATGGCCACAAAGCGCTTGATGGCCTCGATGGTGGGCAGCTCGATGCCCATGTTCAACGGCGTCCGATAGCGCTGGAAGGTTTCGATGACTTTGCGCCGCAGCGGCGAGGCCACGTTGTGGGCGATAAACAACTCGTTCCCGAGATCGTTGATCGAGACCCGGTGCAAGCCGGCCAATGGATGATGAGGGCTCACGATCAGGTCCAGGCTGTCTCCATACACGGCAATGGTGCGGAACTGCTCCGGGTCGGGCCGGAATGAGATCACACCCATTTCGAAGGTGCGCAGGTTCAACTCCTCGGGAATCCGCGAGGCCAGCATCCGGTGCACGGTTACGTTCACCTGGGGTGCTTCGCGGCGAAAAGCGTCGATGGCCGGCAGCAGATACATGCAGGTGTACTCGTTGGCCGCCAGTTGCAGCCTCCCGCGCTCCAGGCTCTTCAGCTCTGCCAGCGCGCTCGAGGCTTCGCGGCGCAGCGCCAGCAGCCGCAGCGCGTAGTCGCGCAGCAGCGCGCCCGAGGCGGTCAGCGAGCCGTCCCGCGCCGCGCGGTCAAAGAGGGTCTCGCCCACCGAGGCTTCGAGCTTGCGAATGACCTGGCTTACCGCCGGCTGCGTCCGGTGCAGGCGCACCGCGGCCCGCGAAAAGCTGCGCTCTTCGGCCACGGCGAGGAAGGTTTCGAGCTGATTGAGTTCCATGACGGCAATCCTCCGGAAGGCAACAAACGCTGACCACTGATCCCTGGCCTTTCATCCTGTTTCATCATAAGCAATTCTAATCGCTTCTACAAAAATAATAACTTTGCGTTATATGGGCTCGATTTGAGAAACTGGTAAGACTGGAAAGAGGTTCTTCCCCTGGCAGGCTTGGACATGAGCTCAAATCACGTTGTCTTTTTCGACACCACCTTGCGCGACGGCGAGCAATCGCCCGGCTGCAGCATGACCACCCAGGAAAAGCTCACCATGGCTCACGCCCTTGAGGATCTGGGCGTGGACATCATCGAGGCCGGCTTCGCCATGGCTTCAGAAGGCGATTTCGCGGCGATTGCCACCATTACCCAGGCCATCCGGCAGCCGCGCATCGCATCGTTGGCCCGGGCGAAGACCGAAGACATCGAGATGGCCGCGCGCGCGTTGCAGTTCGCCGATCGCGCCCGGATTCATGTTTTTCTGGCATCGAGCGATCTACACCTCGAATACAAGTTGAAGATTGGCCGCGCCGAGGCGCTCGACCTGACCGGCGAATCGGTGCGCCTGGCGCGCTCGCATTGCGACGACGTCGAGTTCTCGCCCGAAGATTCAACGCGCTCCGACCGCGAATTCCTCATCGAAATGGTACGCGTGGCCGTGGAAGCCGGCGCCACCACCATCAACATGCCCGACACCGTGGGCTACTCGACGCCCGAAGAATACGGCCATATGTTCCGCGAGGTGCGCGACCGCATTCCGGCCATCGACGAGAAGGGCGTGATCCTCTCCTCGCACTGCCACGATGACCTTGGTCTGGCGGTGGCGAATTCGCTGGCCGCCATCTCCGCGGGCGCGCGCCAGGTGGAGTGCACCATCAACGGCATTGGCGAGCGAGCCGGAAATGCCGCCCTTGAAGAGATAGCCGCCGCCCTCTACGTGCGTGGCGATCACTACGGCGTCAGCTCGTCGATCAAGCTCGATCAGCTTTACTCAACCAGCCAGGTGCTCGGCCAGATCATCACTTTCAAGCCCTCCCCTAACAAGGCCGTGGTGGGCGACAACGCATTTGCTCACGAGTCCGGCATTCATCAGCATGGCATGCTGGCCAACCCGCTCTGCTACGAGATCATGACTCCCACACTGGTCGGCGTGGCGAAGACTCATCTCGTGCTGGGCAAGCACTCCGGCCGCGCGGCCCTGCGCCATCGGCTCGAGCAGATGGGCTTCGCGCTCACCCGCGATGAGCTGCAGCATGTCTACTACCGTTTTGTGGCCCTCGCCGACCGCAAAAAGAACATTTACGATCAGGATCTGGTCGGCTTGCTGCCCGACCAGATTCGCGAAAAACGCCACGTCTCGGTCGCGGAACTGGATTGAAACCCCGCGGCCCCACGCCGGCAACTGATCTCTGACCTCTGAACTCTGGAAAGACGCATGAACCTGAAGATTCTAGTTACGGCCGGCGACGGCATCGGCCCTGAAGTCACCAACGAAGCAGTCTCGGTGTTGCAGGAAGTGGCAACTCTCGGCGGCCACACGCTCTCGCTCGATCACAAACGCATCGGCGGCGTGGCCATTGTGCAGGACGGCACGCCGCTGCCCGCCGACACGCTTGCAGCCGCGCTTGATTCCGATGCGGTGTTGCTGGGCGCGGTCGGCGGCAACGAGTTCAACTCGCTGGCTCCCGACAAGCGCCCCGAGGCCGGCCTGCTGCAAATTCGCGCGGCCCTCGGCGGATTCGCCAATTTGCGTCCCGCGTTTGCCTTCAAGGAACTCGCGGTGAACAGCCCGCTGCGGCCTGAAATCATCGACGGCGCCGACATATTGTTTGTTCGCGAATTGCTCGGCGGCCTTTACTTCGGCCAGCCCCGCGAATGGAACAAGGCAAAGGGCGAAGCCTGGAACACGATGCGCTACACGCGCGACGAAGTGGCCCGCGTGGCCCGCATCGCCTTCAAATTGGCGCAGGGGCGCCGCAAAAAACTGACCAGCGTCGACAAGGCCAACGTACTTGAAGTCTCGCAGCTCTGGCGCGCCACGGTCATTGAAGTAGCCGCCGAATTTCCCGACGTGACGCTGGAACATCAATATGTCGATGCCATGGCCATGCACCTGATGAATCAGCCTCGCAACTACGATGTGGTGTTGACCGAAAATCTCTTCGGCGACATTCTCTCCGACGAGTCGGCGGTGATCACCGGATCGCTGGGCATGTTGCCCTCGGCCACCATCGGCGGCAAGGTCAATTTGTACGAGCCGGTTCACGGCTCCGCGCCCGACATTGCCGGCAAGGGACTCGCGAATCCGTTGGGCGCCATTCTCACCGGCGCTCTGATTCTGCGTCACACCGGCGGCCTCGAAGCCGAAGCCGCGGCCATTGAAGCATCGGTCCGCAAAGTGCTGGAACAGGGTTTCCGCACGCCGGACCTGGCGCGCTCGAATCCGCAGGGATTGAGCGTGCTTTCGACCACCGAGATGGGCGCAAAGGTGCGCGAAACCGTCAAGACGATGCTAGTCAGCGCGTAGTTGCTGACCGCTAATTCACTATTTCACTTATTCACTCGTTCACTGACTTAGGAGTTCCATGAGTACCGAACCAAGAACATTATTTGAGAAGGTCTGGCAGCAGCACGTAGTGGTCGAGCCCGAAGGCGAGCCCACGATTCTTTACATCGACCTGCAGCTTCTGCACGAGGTCACCTCGCCGCAGGCTTTTGAGGGTCTGCGCCTCGCCGGCCGCAAGGTGCGCCGTCCCGACCGGTCCATCGCCACGGTGGATCACAATGTGCCGACGACGATTGAGGGCCGGCTCAACATTCTGGACCAGATCGCGGCAAAACAGATTGCCGCGCTGCGCCAAAACTGCGTCGAGTTCGGCATTGAGCTTTATGACGTCGACTCGCGCGAGCAGGGCATTGTGCACGTGATCGGGCCGGAACTGGGCATCACCAAGCCGGGCATGACCATTGTGTGCGGCGACTCGCACACCAGTACGCACGGAGCATTCGGGGCGCTGGCCTTTGGCATCGGCACCAGCGAAGTGGAACACGTGCTGGCTACGCAAACATTGCCGCAATCGAAGCCAAAAACTTTTCGTATTGCGGTCGAGGGCGAGTTGCCCCGCGGCGTTACAGCCAAGGACGTCATTCTCGCCATCATCGGCCAGATCGGAACCGATGGCGCGACGGGTTGCGTTGTCGAATACGCCGGCTCCGCCATTCGCGCGCTTTCGATCGAAGGCCGCATGACCATTTGCAACATGAGCATCGAGGCCGGCGCGCGCGCGGGCATGATCGCTCCCGACGAGAAAACATTTGCGTACCTCAAAGACCGCCGCTTTTCGCCGCAAGGCGCCGCGTGGGATGAGGCCGTGCGCGAGTGGAGCAAGCTGCCCAGCGATCCTGGCGCGAAATTCGATCGCGAGCTGGTGATCGACGCCGCTACGCTGGTTCCGTACGTTAGCTGGGGCACCAGTCCGGGCATGGTCGCGCCCATTACCGCTTCGGTGCCCGATCCGGCTGCCACTGTCAATGACCAGGAGCGCAAAGGCCTGGAGCGCGCGCTTGAATATATGGGCCTGAAGGCCGGCACGCCGCTTGAAGATGTGGAGATCGACCGCGTGTTCATTGGCTCCTGCACCAACTCGCGCATTGAGGATTTGCGCGCCGCGGCCCGTATCGCCTCCGGCTACAAAGTCTCAACGCACGTGAGCGCCATGGTGGTTCCCGGCTCACAGGCGGTAAAGGCGCAGGCCGAAGCCGAAGGGCTGGACAAAGTCTTCATTGAAGCCGGCTTCGACTGGCGCGAGCCGGGCTGTTCCATGTGCCTGGGCATGAATCCCGACATTCTCGCGCCCGGGGAGCGCTGCGCTTCAACATCGAACCGCAACTTCGAGGGCCGCCAGGGACGCGGGGGGCGCACTCATCTTGTTTCGCCGGAGATGGCCGCCGCAGCCGCCATTGCCGGCCACTTCGTCGATATCCGGAACTGGACCGTTCGCGAATCGGCCCGCGGGGAGGTAAAGGCATAATGCAACCATTCAAGAAATTGACCGCGCTGGCCGCGCCTCTCGACCGCACCAACGTCGATACCGACCAGATTATTCCCAAGCAGTTTTTGAAACGCATCGAGCGCACCGGCTACGGCGAGTTTCTGTTCTTCGACTGGCGCCGCACCGCCGCGGGCGATCCCGACCCGTCGTTCGTTCTCAATGATCCGCGTTACGAGGGCGCGCAGATTTTGATTGCCGGCAAGAACTTTGCCTGCGGATCGAGCCGCGAGCATGCTGCGTGGGCGCTTTCGGATTTCGGCTTCCGCGCCGTCATCGCGCCGACGTTTGCCGACATTTTCTTTTCGAACGCAGGGAAGAACGGCATTGTGCTGGCGCGGCTTAGCGAAGAACAGGTCGCGGAGTTGCTCGAAAACGCGAAATCCATTCCCGGCTACCAGCTCACCGTCTCGCTTGAGGATCAGACCGTGACCGACAGCCAGGGATTCAAGGCCACCTTCGAGATCGATCCATTCCGCAAGTTCTGCCTGCTCGAAGGGCTTGACGATATCGGCTTGACGTTGCGGCATGAAGCGGCGCTCGACTCATTTGAAACCAAGCACGATGAGGCGGGTTGGTTGAAGGCGAAGTAAAACCGGCAAGCGAAGAGAGCACATGACCATCGAAGGCAAGCGACAAAGCATTCCGTTGACCGAAGGACCAAGCCGGGCGGCAGCCCGCTCCTATCTGCGTGGCTCCGGCTTCGCAAAAGAAGATCTGCACAAGCCGATTATCGGGATCGCAAATACATGGACCGAAATCGGCACCTGCAACGTGCACCTGCGCGAGATCGCAGAGGCACTCAAGGAGGGCATTCGCGAGGCGGGTGGTACGCCGATGGAGTTCAACACCATCACCATCTCCGACGGCATCACCATGGGCACGCAGGGGATGAAGGCGTCGCTGGTCAGTCGCGAGGTGATCGCCGATTCCATCGAGTTGGTCGCGCGCGGAAATCTTTTCGACGGCCTGGTGGGCATCGGCGGCTGTGACAAGAACATGCCCGGCATCATCATGGCGCTCTGCCGGCTCGATATTCCCGGCATGATGCTTTACGGCGGATCGATCGCGCCCGGCAAGTTAAACGGCGTCGACATCACGATTCAGAATGTGTTTGAAGGCATCGGCTCGCACGCGGCGGGGCGCATCGATGATGCCGGCCTCGAGGCTCTTGAAGCCAATGCCTGTCCCGGCGCGGGCGCATGCGGCGGCCAGTTTACGGCCAACACCATGGCCATGAGCGGAGAGATCCTCGGCATCTCGCCCATTTATCTCTCTGGCGTTCCTGCAACCGCCGAGAACAAGCACGCAGCCACGCGAGAAGCCGGCCACATTTTGATGGACGCGGTCCGCGCCAACCGCCGCCCGTCGCAGATCATTACCCGTAAATCTCTCGAGAACACCATCGCCAGCGTGGCCGCAAGCGGCGGCTCGACCAATGCGGTGCTGCATCTGATCGCCATCGCGCGCGAACTTGGGATTCCGCTCACAGTCGATGATTTCGACGAGATCAGCAAGCGTACGCCGTACATTTGCTCGCTGACGCCGGCCGGAAAGTACGTTGCGTCCGACTACCAGGCCGCGGGCGGCTCGCGTCTCCTGGCCAAGCGCCTCATCGATGCCGGCCATGCCGATGGATCGACGCTCACCGTCAGCGGAAAGACGCTGGCTGAAGAAGCCGCGCTGGCCAAAGAGACGCCAGGGCAGGACGTCATTCACACCTTTGAGAAACCCATCAAGCCCAACGGCGGCCTCGTCATCCTTAAAGGCAACCTGGCCCCCGAAGGTTCGGTGATGAAGATCGCCGCTGCAAACCGCTATGAGCATCGCGGTCCCGCTCGCGTATTCGAGTGCGAGGACGATTGCTTTGCCGCAGTGCAGTCCGGCAACATCAAGCCCGGCGACGTGCTGGTGATCCGCTATGAAGGCCCCAAGGGCGGCCCAGGCATGAGAGAGATGCTGCAAGTGACCGCGGCCATCTCGTCAAACGAGGAACTCAGCGCGCATGTGGCGCTGCTGACCGACGGCCGCTTTAGTGGCGCAACGCGCGGATTCACCGCCGGCCACGTGGCTCCCGAGGCATTTGTCGGCGGACCGATAGCAGCCGTTCGCGAGGGCGACATCATTCACTTCGACATTCCCAACCGCAAACTGACACTCGAAGTCAGCGATGAAGAAATCGCGGCGAGGCTCAAGGGATTCATACCACCGGCTCTGCGCTGGCCAAGCGGAGTTTTCCGCAAGTATGTGGACCGCGTAAAGTCCGCTTCGGAAGGCGCAACGACGTAAAGACAGAGGACAGAGATCAGAGAACAGAGATCAGAGAACAGAGATCAGAGAACAGAGATCAGAGAACATGGACTGGCTGATTAAGGAGTCTTACATGGGAACCGACGCAACTACGCAAGCCGCAAACGCACACCTCACTACAGCCACGCGCCTTACCGGTTCTGAGATTCTGTGGGCCACGCTGGTGGGCGAGGGCGTTACTGACGTATTCGGCTATCCGGGCGGCGCCATTCTGCCGGCTTACGATGCGCTGCGCAAGTTTCCCATCCGCCACGTACTGGTTCGCCACGAACAGGGCGCGGCGCACATGGCAGACGGCTACGCGCGCGCTTCAGGCAAGGTCGGTGTCGCGATTGCCACTAGCGGTCCCGGCGCCACCAATCTCGTCACCGGTATCGCCACGGCGATGCTCGACTCCATTCCCATCGTCTGTATCACCGGCAACGTTTCGAGCAAGGTTCTCGGCACCGACGCGTTTCAGGAAGTGGACATCACCGGCGTTACGCTGCCCGTCACCAAGCACAATTTCCTCGTCAACCGCGCTGAAGACCTTGCCGCTGCGCTGCGCCATGCGTTTCAGATTGCGCGTTCCGGGCGTCCCGGCCCGGTGCTGGTCGATATCACCAAGGATGCGCAGCAGGCCACGGCCATCTTCGATTTCGAAGCCGCCAAGCCGCGCCCCTACCGCCCCCATCCCATGCTTCACGTTGAGGATTCCGGCCTGACGCAGGCAGCCGAACTCATTCGCACCGCCAAGCGCCCCATCATCCTGGCCGGCCACGGCGTGATGGAGTCCGGCGCCATGGAGCAGGTGCGTACGCTGGCTGAGCGCGCGGAGATTCCGGTGGCGCTCACGCTGCTCGGCCTGGGCGGCTTTCCCGCATCGCATCCGCTCAACATGGGCATGATGGGGATGCATGGCGAGGCGTGGGTCAATCATGCCATCCAGGAGGCCGATCTGCTCATCGCGTGCGGCATGCGATTCGACGATCGAGTCACCGGCACCCTCTCAACCTACGCTACCAAGGCGAAAAAGATCCACATCGAGATCGACCCGGCGGAGATCAACAAGAATGTGAAGGCGGATGTTGCGCTGGTGGGCGATCTGCGCGAGGTGCTTGAAGAACTGCTGCCGCGCATCCCGGGGCGCGACGGCTCGGCGTGGCTGAAGTCAATCGAGGCCAGCAAGGGTGCGGTTGCGGTGCGCGACATCAAGAATCTGCCCGACTCGGGGCACTTGTACGCAGCCCACGTGATGCACGACCTGTGGCGCATCACCGGCGGCAACGCCATCGTGGTTACCGACGTTGGCCAGCATCAGATGTGGGAGGCGCAATACTTTCACCACGAGCGGCCGCGCACCCTCATCACCTCCGGAGGCCTGGGGACGATGGGATTCGCGCTCCCGGCCGCGATCGGCGCCAAGTTTGCATGCCCGGACAAAGAAGTCTGGGTGGTCGCGGGCGACGGCGGTTTCCAGATGACCGCGGCCGAGCTTTCCACCATCGTCCAGGAAAAAATCAAGATCAACATCGCCATCATCAACAACGGCTACCTGGGCATGGTGCGGCAGTGGCAGGAGTTTTTCTATGAGCGCAACTACGAGGCTACGCCACTGGTGAGCCCTGACTTTGTGAAGCTGGCCGACGCGCATGGTATCGAGGGCCGCGCCGTCCGCACCCGCGACGAAGTGGCAAGCGCCGTGGAAGCAGCGCGCTCCGCGCCAGGCACGTATTTGCTCAACTTCATGGTCGAGAAGGAAGAGTCTGTGTACCCGATGATTCCCGCCGGCTCCGCATTGCACGAAATGATTCGCAGGCCGGAAAGCGATCCGCTACTCGAATCGCCTGACGATTTATAGCAAGTCAACGAGTCAGCATGTCAGCGGGATCGGTATTGACCACTGACCACTGGAAAGGCATTTATGCTGCACACATTCGTCGCGTATGTTGAAGACTTGCCGGGCGTGCTTACGCGCGTGGCTTCGCTCTTCCGCCGTCTGAACATCAACATAAACTCGCTCACAGTGGGGCGCAGCGAAAGGGCCGGGCTCTCGCGGCTCACGCTGGTCTGCGAGGCATCTGCGGAAGCCGGCGATCGCATTCGCGCCAGTCTGTATAAACTTGAAAACGTTGTCGATGTGGACGATATCGCCAAGGATCCGGCGGTGACTCGAGAGCTGGCGCTCATCAAGGTCGCCGCATCGCCGCGCAACCGCACCCAGATCTTCGACCTGGTTGAAGTCTTCCGCGCCCGCATCGTCGACCTCACCTCGGAGTCTCTGATGATCGAGATGACGGGAGTCGAAAGCAAGATCGAAGGACTGATCGAGGTGCTTCGTGAAGACGAGGGCCGCATTCTTGAAATCTGCCGCAGCGGCAAAATGACCATGCGTCGCGGCCATCACACCTCGAGCGTGCTGCGGGCCATGGGCTCCGGCGATGCCGGTACTCTTCCGCAGTCCGCGGAGCCTGAAGAAGATCGCGTAGCGACCGAGCCTGAATGATCCCACCCTAGCCGCAAAAACAAAGACGCGGCGAGGATGGGGCACCCAAATTCGCTTGGAGCGAGCCAAGAGAATCAACTTCAACATCTGACAAGAAAAGGAAAAAAGAGAAATCATGGCCAAGACTTATTACGATCAAGACGCCGACCTTTCCCTCATCCAGGCCAAAAAAGTGGCCATCATCGGATACGGCTCTCAGGGGCACGCTCATGCTCTCAACCTCAAGGATTCCGGTGTCCAGGTGAAGGTGGGCCTTGCCGCCGGTTCCAAATCCATCGCCAAGGCGCAGAAAGCCGGCCTTGAAGTAACTACCGTCGCCGAAGCCACAAAATGGGCGGATGTGGTGATGGTCCTGGTTCCCGATCAGACCGCGGCCAAGTTGTATGCCGAGGAGATTGGCCCCAATCTCTCTGCGGGCAAGCTGCTGCTGTTTGCGCACGGCTTCAATATTCACTTCAAGACCATCGTGCCGGCGGCGGGCATCGACGTGGGCATGGCCGCGCCCAAGGCGCCCGGCCATCGGGTGCGCGAGGTCTTCATGGAGGGCGGCGGCGTGCCCTGCCTCATCGCAATTCACCAGGACGCGACCGGCAAAGCCCACGCCCTTACCCTTAGCTACCTCAAGGGCATCGGAGGCACGCGGGCCGGAGTGCTGGAGACCACCTTCAAGGAAGAGACCGAGACCGATCTCTTCGGCGAGCAGACGGTGCTCTGCGGCGGCGTCAGCGCGCTGATCAAGGCGGGCTTTGAGACGCTGGTCGAAGCCGGCTATCAACCGGAGAGCGCCTACTTCGAGTGCCTGCACGAGCTCAAGCTGATCGTGGACCTGATCTATCGCGGCGGCCTGGCCTATATGCGCTATTCCATCAGCGACACCGCCGAGTGGGGCGACTACGTGAGCGGCCCGCGCGTCATCAACGCCGAGAGCCGCAAGGCCATGAAGCAGATTCTGGCGGAAATTCAGGACGGCAGCTTCGCGAAGAGATTTCTGGCCGACCAGAACTCCGGCCGCAAGGAGTTTCTGGCCTTCCGCGAGGCTGAGGCCAAGCATCCGGTGGAGATCGTCGGCAAAAAGCTGCGGTCGCAGATGCCGTTCCTCGATCCGGTGACGGTGGAGGAAGTGGCGAAGAGCCGGTAGATCAAACAGTTATCAGTGGTCAGCCTTCAGCTATCAGCTATCAGCTTTTAGCTGAAGGCGGTTTTTATTTGAATTTCATCTCAAAGGAAACGGGTTTACCAATTCGGAGGCTCTATGCCTGGCGAATATAGTGCGCAGCTTGACGCAATCGTAAGAGCGCTGAATCGTCCTTCGATTCCAACCTGGATTATTGCGATTATATCTGCATTACTGGGCTTCTTGGTTTCTGTTTTCAGTCAAATATTCCAACATTGGTATGCCGAGCACAGAGCCCGCAGCATAATGAGAAAAATCATTTACTCGGAACTTGGGTCCATGTACTCAAGCCTTGTTCATTTTTATAATTTGCAAACCAGTCTTCCCGAGCAGAAAGATGTTGAGTGGAGAAAAAAGCAATTGAAGGAACGCTTCTTGAAGTTCGAAGGCGAGAAATACGCTGAAGAGAACAAGATTGTGTTTATCCAACTAAAGGAACGTTCCACTATTGATGAACTATATAGTGCAATCCGAGAGGTTTTTAGACCTGAAGAGGAATACGGATTTTTTATTAATTCGGGCTTAGCAATCGAAATCATCGAAGATTGCGTGAGGCTTCATGGTCTGCCTGCTCGATTTGTAAAACGATTCATGAATGGCTCAGACTTTTCAGCGATTGCCAAAGCCAACAAGAAACGACTTTCGTTGAATCAAGCAAAGCCGTTGTAGACACATTGCTATGTGTTCTATTCTTGTGGAAGCTTCTCCAGCACCGGCTCAAGATTCTGTCCGCCGTATAGAATCCGCAGAATATCTACTCGATCATCTCCGACTTTGAACAGGATGGTTACCCTATGTTCAAATCCCATTGTACGTAGACCTGAAATTCCTCTGCCCACTGCCGTTCCTCGCAGCGGAAAGGTATCCAGAGAAAGGCAAAGCCGCTCAATCCTTGCAAGATAACGTGCTGCAACTTCAAAGCTGGTTTCTTTCGCTATATAGCAGAAGAGCGCATCGATATCGTCGATGGCTTCCGCAAGAAAGTGTACCTCGTACCTCGTCAAGATTCAAGCTCACTTGCTGGAATGCCGTACTTGGCTCGTAGCTCCCGAAAGACCTGGGCTGCCGGGACGCTGGGCCGGGGATCGGCCATGGATTCTTCCGCGAGCTTGGTCAACCACACATCGGTGGCCGCCTCCTCACGCTCCAGGGCCAGCAGGCCCGCACGCACGACCTCGTCCGCGGAGGCATAGGATCCGGACTGGACGCGCTGCTCGACACTCTGGCGCAGCGAACCAAGGTCTACAACGATGGTGTTTTGGGCTGTTGCCATTCGCTCCTCCATGGAGTTGATTGTACCTCTGTTTTGGCATGGCCCAGATGATCTCAGTAACCTACCCCACGCGTCTCTGCCCGCGCTCGGTTTCCAGACGTTCCGCCAGAAAGACCTTGAGCAACGACTGATAAGGAACGTCGCGCTTGTTGGCGAGGATTTTGAGGTCCTCGATCATGGATACCGGCAGGCGCACGGAGATTGTTCGAAGCGTGGGCTTCAGGTTGGGAAATTTGACGCGCTTCGCTTGCGACCAATCTATATATTCAGTCGAGTCTGCTCCCTCGCCGGTCGAGGACCAGAACTCGAACTCCTCTGCTTCACTCTTGAACTCAGGAACCGCTTTTTTCATGTCGCTGGTAATCCTCATTTTCTTTTCGGCTCATATCGCGTACAGAGATCACCCGGATCAGCGTGCCCCTGATGGTGAAAGCCACAAACAGCTTGCGGTCTCGCGCCGCCTTCCCCATAGCCCTATAACACTTCTCCCGGCGCGAATGTCCTGGGTCAGAACGCATCACAAACGGATCGTGGAAGAAGACATCTTCGGCTTCCTCCGGAGTCACCCGGTGACGCTCCCAGTTCTTCGCAACATTCGCCTCATCCCAGTCGAAGCCGGTACAGGCCGTAAGCGGATCGCTCTCGCCCATATTTTGTATATATCACAGATATACTCCTATGCGGAAGCCTGCTCGTCATACCTGTTGCATGAAACACTGATTCCGACGTATCATGTTTCATGAAACGAGGGAGCGTCATGGGTTCTGCAGTCACGGAGCGCGTTCGCAAGCACCGGGAGCAGTTGCGCGCGGAGGGATTGAAGCCGGTCCAGATTTGGATTCCCGATACCCGCTCGGCGAGCTTTCGCGAGAAGTGCAAGCGCGAGTCCCTGTCGCTGGCCAACGATCCGCTTGAGACCGAGACCCTCGCCTGGATTGCTGAAGTCGCGGATACGGACGGATGGGTATGAAGCGGGGCGACCTGATCCCCGTCGTTCTGTCCGGATCGTATGGCAAACCGAGGCCGGCTCTGGTGATTCAGTCGGACCTGTTTCAAAAGCATCCTTCGGTTACGATTTTGCCGATCACGAGCGAGCTGCGCCCTATCGAGACTTTTCGCGTGATGGCAGCGCCGACCAGCAAGAACGGGTTGCGCGCTCCTTCGCAGATCATGGTGGACAAGGCTCACACAATTCCGCGCGATAAGGCCGGCGATCCTTTCGGCGAGCTGGAATCGCGAACGTTGACCGCCGTCAACCGCGCGCTGGCTGTTTTTCTGGGGCTGGGCTGAAGCTTCGCGCTCGCCTGAGCTGCTCCGCTGCACCCCTCCCTGTAAAATCAACTGAAACCTGCTTTATTCCGGCTGGGGAGGACCTTTGCTTTACTGGCTGCTGTACGAAAAGCTGTTTCCGTTCTTCCACCCGTTCCGGATCTTCCGTTACCTCACCTTCCGCACTGCGTTTGCTTCACTCACCGCGCTGCTGATCGCGCTCTTCATCGGGCCTTACGTGATCCAGAAGCTGCGCGAGTTCCAGATCGGCCAGTTCATCCGCGACGACGGACCGCAGTCGCATTTGAAAAAGTCGGGAACGCCCACCATGGGCGGCGTGCTCATCTGCATTGCCATTCTGCTGCCCACGGTGCTGTGGGCCGATCCCTCCAATCCCCTCGTCTGGGTCACGGTCTTTTCCACGCTGGCATTTGCGGCCATCGGGTTTGCCGACGACTACATCAAGGTGGTGCAGCGGCGCAGCCTGGGGCTTACGGCGCGGGCCAAGCTGATGTGGCAGGCGCTGGCCGGAGCATTGGTTGCGATGGTGCTGGTGGGGCTGGAACAGTTCAAGATATTTTCGACGCGGCTTTCGGTTCCGTTCATCAAGAGCCTGCGTCCCGACCTGCTATGGCACGCATGGCCGGCGACGCTTCACCATTTGGGGCTGCTCGCGTTTCTGCCCTTTGTCCTGTGGGTCGTCCTGGTGCTGGTGGGCTCCTCGAACGCCGTAAATCTGACCGATGGCCTGGACGGGCTGGCCATCGGCTGCACCATCATTGCCGCTGCGGCACTGGCCGTGCTGACTTACGTAAGCGGCCACGTGGTCTTTGCCGACTATCTCGAACTGCAGCGTATGCCGCTGGTTGGGGAGCTTACCGTCTTTTGCGGTTCCATGGTGGGCGCTTCCATCGGTTTTCTCTGGTATAACGCCCATCCGGCCGAGATTTTCATGGGAGATGTGGGCTCGCTGGCCCTCGGCGGCGCCATCGGCACGGTGGCTATCGTCATTCGCCAGGAGTTGCTGCTGCCCTTTATCGGCGGGATTTTCGTTCTTGAAGCCTTGTCCGTGCTGCTGCAGGTGGGCAGCTACAAGCTGCGCAAGAAGCGCATCTTCAAGATGGCGCCCCTGCATCATCACTTCGAACAGCTGGGCTGGAGCGAATCCAAAATCATCGTCCGCTTCTGGATCGGAGCCCTGGTGTTTGCATTGTTAGCACTCACGACGCTGAAACTGCGTTAGCCACGGGTGCGCGGCGCGCCCAACGGTGCACAATAGAATTGTCGCGGAAGCCTGGGGACTGGTATCTATGCTGGATTTGAAAGGCAAGAAGGTTCTGGTAGTGGGACTGGGGAAATCCGGCCTCGCGGCGGCGTTGTTTCTGCGCCGCAAGGGCGCGCAGGTGACGGTCTCCGATGTGCGCAGCGCCGAGGCACTGGCCAAGGACATCCCCGCGCTGCTTGAAGAGGGCATTATGGTGGAGGCCGGCGGCCATGGATTGCTCACTTTCCGCCGACAGGACCTGATCGTGGTGAGCCCCGGCGTGCCGCTCAATACGCCCGAACTCGTACAGGCCAAAAACTTCGGCCGCCCGGTAATCGGCGAGCTGGAACTGGCCGCGCGCTTTCTCAAGGGCAAAATCCTGGCCATCACCGGCTCCAACGGCAAGACAACAACCACAGCACTCGCCGGCGAGATTCTCAAGGAGGGCGGCCTGCACGCGCTGGTAGGCGGCAACATCGGCGTCCCGGTAGTCAGCCTGATTGATCAGAGCAACCCCGAAACATGGTCGGTGCTCGAGGTTTCCAGCTTCCAGCTTGAAAGCACGGAGCAGTTTCGACCCACGATCGCCGTCATACTGAACATTACTCCCGACCACCTCGACCGGCACGGCAGCTTCGAGAATTATGCGCGCGCCAAGGAGCGCATCTTCGCCGCGCAGGAGAAAAGCGACTGCGTGGTGCTGAACGCCAACAACCCGCGCGCCGCCGAGGCTGCATCGCGTTCGGTGGGCGCGGTCCACTGGTTTTCAATCGATCACGCGGTCAACCAGGGCGCCTGGGTCAAGGACGGCCATGTCGTCTATCGCGGCGCGCCGGATGGCGCGATCGAAACAGTCATGCCGCTCAGTAAGATTCCGCTCAAGGGCGATCACAACGTTGAGAACGTGCTGGCCGCGGTGTGCGCCGCGCGCCTGGCTGGAGTGGCCGTTGAAGCCAACGCCCGCGCCGTCGAGAAGTTCCAGGCCGTGGAGCACAGGCTCGAATTCGTGGCCAGAGTGCATGGCGTGGATTTCTACAATGACTCGAAGGCAACCAACGTGGACGCTACCGCCAAGGCCATCGCGGCGTTTCCCGGCGGCATTCACCTCATTCTCGGGGGCAAGGACAAGGGTTCGGACTATACGCTTCTGTCGCCCTTGCTGCGGGAACGGGTGCGCGCGGTTTACACCATTGGCACCGCGGCCGCCAAGATCGAGTCGCAACTGCGCGGAGTGGTTTCAATCCACTCCTGCGAGACCCTCGAGGTCGCCCTCAGCGCCGCGGCCACCACCGCTCTTCCCGGCGAGGTGGTGCTGCTGGCGCCTGCCTGCTCGAGCTTCGATCAGTTTGAGAACTACGAGCAGCGCGGCCGCGTCTTCAAGGAACTCGTCAGCCGTTGGAGCAGCAGAAAAGTATGGCAAAGCGCGTAGGCGTCGACAAATGGCTGTTCTTCACCACACTGCTGCTGGTTGTGGTGGGGCTGGTCATGGTCTTTTCTGCTTCCGCGGTGGTGGCCAAGGAGCGCTATAACTCCGAGTTTGCCGATGTGGGCCGGCAGGCTGCCTGGGCCCTGGCCGGCGTCCTGGCCATGTTGATCCTCATGCACGTGGACTACAACGTCTACAAATCTCCCAAGTTCATCTATCCCGCCCTCTGCGTCACCACCCTGCTGCTGGTGTCGGTCTTCCTGATGCCGGGCTCCCACAATACCCATCGCTGGATTCGCTTTGGCGGTCACTTCACGTTTCAACCCTCGGAAATCGCGAAGCTCGTGCTCATCCTGTTTCTGGCCTGGTTCCTGCATACCCGGCTCGATGAGATGCGGGACTGGAAAAACACCCTGCTTCGCGCCGCCATCATGCCGCTGGTCTTCGTCCTGCTGGTGGTCAAGGAGCCGGATCTCGGCACTGCCATGGTACTGGCCGGAGTGACCGCCATGATGCTGATCCTGGCGGGAATGGAGTGGAGATATTTCTTCGGCGCTCTCTGCGTCGCGGTGCCTCCATTGGTGCTGCTGCTGTTCATGGTCCCCTGGCGGCGTCAGCGCATGTTGGTCTTTCTCCATCCCGATTCCGACCGCATGGGCGCCGGTTTCCACATTAACCAGTCGCTCATCGCCGTCGGCACCGGTGGCCTGACAGGTCGCGGGTACATGGAAGGCATGCAAAAGCTCTTCTACCTGCCCGAGGCGCCCACCGACTTCATCTTCGCCAACATTGCCGAGGAACTCGGGTTTATCGGCGCCATCACCATCCTGGCGCTGTTTATCGTCTTTGGCGTCCGCGGCCTGCGCGCCGCCTTTCGGTCGCGGGACCCATTCGCGCGCCTGGCCGCATTCGGCATCTCCACGGCCATCCTGTTGCAGGCGTTCTTCAACATCAGCGTGGTGCTTTCGCTGGTTCCCACCAAGGGGATTCCGTTGCCGCTCATTTCATCCGGCGGAACTTCGCTCTTTTGCACCCTGGCCAGCATCGGCGTCCTGCTCAACATCACCGGGAAGGTGGATTGACGTAGGGAACAGGGAATAGGGAATAGGGAACTGTCGCAGAAAGGCAGCAATAAAGCATGCGCGGTCTCAGAAAGTTCATGGGATGGGTCTTCGGAATCTTCTCTTTGATATGTACCTGGGGAGCTGTTTGGGTCATCCTGCATACAATTCGAACCCAGCGACTTTATGTATTCTCGGATCCCCGTATACTGCCGCTTGATGCAATTCTCCCTAGTATCGCTGCCGTCCTCGGTGTTGCTTGGTGGAAAGTTTGGAAGGAAAAGCCGTCTGCGAGAGGCTGGGGGATTGGCGCGAGCTTGGCCTTTCTTCCGCTTCCCCTCTGGTTCATCGTCCGTTACTCTGACCCAGTCGGGGGAGCTTACGGCCTTCAGTTGGCAATAGGATCCGTTGGACTCATTGCATTCTTGCGCCGATCTAAAGTAAAACAAGAGGCGCACAACTCGCAGCCAGATAGCAACCCTCCTTGAAAGGAATACGCTTGCCGGAAGTACGCATTCTCATCGCCGGCGGCGGTACCGGCGGCCACATCATTCCAGCCCTGGCTGTGGCCCGCGAACTGGTCGCGCGCCACCGGGCCGAGGTGCTATTTGTGGGCACCGCGCGAGGCCTGGAGACGCGGCTGGTGCCCGAGGCCGGTTTTCCCCTGCGCACCATCGACGTGGGCCCGCTCAACAACGTCCCGCTGGCTACCAGGATTCACACCCTCATCACTCTGCCCCAGAGCTTCTTCGACAGCAAACACATCCTTCGCGAGTTCAAGCCGGGCGCCGTGCTGGGTGTGGGGGGCTATGCCTCCGGCCCGGCAATGGCCATGGCGCTCTACCTCAAGATTCCTGTCATGGCCTTTGAGCCCAACGCCATGCCCGGGCTGGCCAACCGCCTGGTCGGAAAACGAGTTCAGGCTGCCGCGGTCAACTTCCCTTCGGCGCTTGGCTGGTTCCACAACGCCGAAGTGACCGGCATTCCGGTGCGCCCGGAATTCTTCAGCTTCAGCGCGCCTGCCGGTTCTGCGCCTCACCTGCTGGTCTTCGGCGGTTCTCAGGGCGCGCGCATCTTCAACGTTCATCTGCCGAAGATCGTGCGGGAATTGCTTGGGGCTGTTCCCGGACTCACCATCCTTCACCAGAGCGGTTTACGTCACTTTGAGTCCACCGAAGTGGCGTATACGCTGAGCGGGGCCGATCCGCAGCGCTGGCAGGTGCGCCCCTTCATCGAGGACATGCCTGCCCAGTTTGCCCGGGCCGACCTGGTTGTCGCGCGCAGCGGCGCCTCAACCGTGGCGGAACTGGCCGCCGCCGGAAAACCGGCAATTCTGGTGCCCTTTGCCGCCGCTGCCGATGAGCACCAGCGCCACAATGCCGAGATGATGGAATGCGCCGGAGCCGCCCTGATGCTGCTGGAGAAGGATCTGGATATTCCGGGAAAGCTGCTGGATATGCTCACCCGGCTTTTTGCCGCGCCGGAGCGGCTGACGGCCATTGGCCATGCGGCGCGAACTCAGGCTCATCCCGACGCAGCCGAACGGATCGCAGACCGATTGGCCGAGCTGGCAACCGCGAATGTTTCCCAGGAAAATATTCCTCCAACGGGCGAGGGAGAGGCAGTTTAGCTGCGATGCGCTGACGGCCGGAAACGCTGGGTGCAAATGAAAGGGCCCGCTTGCCGAAGCAAGCGGGCCCATCTTCAGAGAACCCGTAATTTACCGGTGTCCGCCGCCACCACCACCGCGGCCACCACCGCCGCCGCCGCCAGCGTGTCCGCCGCCGCCGCTATATCCGCGTGCGCCGCCACCGCTCGAGTAACCGCGTGCGCCGCCGCTAGATCCGCGTGCCGCTCCGCCGGCATAGCCGCGAGCTGCTCCGCCTGCATATCCGCGGGCTGCTCCTCCGGCATAACCACGAACTGCTCCGCCTGCATAACCGCGTGCTGCTCCGCCAGCGTAGCCACGACCCGCATAGGCGCCGCGTGCACCGTAACCGTATCCGCCGCGTCCGTATCCGTAACCGCCGCGTCCGTATCCGTAACCGCCGCGACCCCAGCCACGGCCGTACCACGGCCCGGCGCCGATAAATATGCCGCCGTTGAACCAGCCAGCGCCGTAATAGCCGTAAGGGGCGCAAGCGTACGGGTAATAGGAGTAATAGCCCCACGAGCAGGCCGGAGGGCCGTAATCATCGTAAGCCCCCTGATCCACAACGGCTGGGCCAACGCCTACCCCAACCCCAACTTGTGCGTTAGCAGCTACCGCCAACCCCACAACCACCAGCATTGTCGTCAAAACCAAGCGGATATTCCGCATGACACCCCTCCTTGTGCTGTTCCGTACCACCCTTCCGGAACCCGGAGTCAACCCCGGTTTTCAGCACCTCCGGCCTTCTTTCTCTTTCGGCCGGCTTCTATCTTCTCAAACAACGTTTTCGTGCTTTAGTTGCGGTCCATCTGAAGAATCGTTCACTTCCCCGCAAAGAGCAAGAACTTTTAGCAATTCCATTGGTCAGCGCTGCCTTCCAGCCGGGGGCGCCTCCCCATTCAATTAGATGCGCGAAACCACCGGAAGTGCATATAAAAAACGGCCTCACCGATGCGAAGAGGCCGTCCAAGTGAGGCAGCAGCCGGGCGCCTCTGTCCTCGAGGGTAAAGAGTGAATAAAAAAACCTGGCGCCACGGGGTACGGACTCTCGGACCCGGGAAACCTCGAACCCCAACCGTCCGCACTCACCTTCCCACGAATTCTCACAAAATAGTTTGCAGATTAATTCCCTGCTTTGGCGCACAATCTTAAATAGAGGACAAAAAAAAGAGGCAATCCACCCTCGGCGCCTTCGTTCCCGTCCCGAAAAACCCGTAACTCCTTGGTGGAGAGGTATCTGCAAGTCAACTCCCGCAGAATCAGGTAGCTACGGCGAACCAAATCACTTATGTCGCTGAAAACAAACGACTTTTTTGCAGAGATGGGGGGAGGGGGGGCACCCCCCCAGAGAACCAGCCACGGAGAACCAAACATGTGCAACCAGCATGTACATCGAGCGCCGTCAAACCAGGCTCACCCGCGCCAGGTGTCACGCGCCCGGTCCGTACCCCACCGTAAAGTCCCTGCTTCCCAATTGGGAACTGGGGCCTGGGGAATCCTGACTTGGCCACGTTATTCTGAAATTCGTCCGATGCCGCTCTTGCTGCCAGTTCTGCTTTCGTTTGTTTTGCTCATCGCGCAAGCCCCTGCGCAGCCAAAGGAGATTCCTGTGTCCCATCACGCTCACGGCACGTTTACCGTCGACGTTCACCCGCTTGCTCCCGCGCCCGCCGAGGGCCTGGGGCGCTTTTCAATCGACAAGCAGATCCACGGCGACCTGGAAGCGACTACCAAAGGCGAAATGTTCTCCGGAGGCGATCCAAAGCAGGGCCTAGCCGGATATGTGGCCATCGAAGTGGTCACTAGCACCCTGAACGGCAAGCACGGCAGCTTCACGCTCCAGCACTTCGCGACCATGGACCAGGCCGGCCCCAGGATGCAGGTGATCGTTGTGCCCGGCTCTGGAACCGGCGAGCTGAAAGGTATCGCCGGCACGTTCACCATCCATGTTGAAAACGGCCGGCACTCCTACGACTTCGACTACACGCTGCCCGAATAGCAGACGCATCGACGGCTACGAACTGGTGATCTTCAACGACTGCAACCAGGTGGATTACGTCGATTCAGCGCTCGCTCCCGATGGCCGCCGCGGAGATTTCGACGATAGGTGGAATGTGGGTGAAGAGCCGGTCGACCTGCTCACCGATGAGGAGCAAACGCGTCTTGAAGCCCTCATGGAGGAGGCCGCGGTGATTCCCTGAATGACGTTGCCAGCCGCCGCGGCGGTTTGTTCACGTTGAAGCCAGACGCGTCTTACAGCCGGTGTTAGAGTGAAGTTTCATGTTCGTAACTTCGCAGCACGCACACTTCGTTGGCATCGGCGGCATCGGCATGAGCGGCATCGCCGAGATCCTGCTCAGCATGGGCTTCAAAGTCTCCGGCTCCGATCTGCGCCGCGGGCCAGTCACCGACCGGCTGGCTCAACTGGGCGCAACCATCTACGAGGGCCACGCGGCCGGCAATGTGGCCGGCGCCACGGTGGTTGTGACCAGCTCAGCGGTCGGCGTGGCCAATCCCGAAGTGCTTGAAGCCCACTCCCGCAAGATTCCGGTCATTCCGCGCGCCGAGATGCTGGCGGAGTTGATGCGCCTCAAGTACGGCATCGCCATAGCCGGGATGCACGGCAAGACCACGACCACATCCATGGTGGCCTCTGTGCTTGCTGCCGGCGGGCTCGATCCAACGGTGGTGGTTGGCGGCCGCGTGGATGCGCTGGGCTCCAATGCGCGCCTCGGAACCACTCAGTACCTGGTGGCCGAAGCCGACGAGAGCGATCGCTCGTTTCTCAAGCTTTCGCCCATCCTCGCGGTGGTCACCAATCTCGACCGCGAGCACATGGATTGCTATCACGACATGGCCGATATTGAGCGCGCGTTCGTCGAATTCATGGACCGCGTGCCGTTTTATGGCGCGATTACGGCCTGCATCGATGATGCTCTTCTCAAGGCCGTGCTGCCGCGTGTCCAGCGCCGCGTATTCACCTACGGAGTGGACGCCGAAGCCGATTTCCGGCTGGAATTTCTTGGGGCCGCGGCAGGGAGCTACTCGCGATTCCTGGTGACCACGGCGAAGGGCTCGCTGGGCCCCTTCGAGCTTCATGTGCCCGGCCGCCACAATGTTCTGAATGCGACCGCGGCGGTTGCTGTCGCCCGCCAGCTTGAGGTTTCGGCGCAACAAATTGCCGATGGCCTCAACCGTTTTCGGGGAGTCGATCGCCGCTTCCAACAGCGCGGACAGGCGCGCGGCATCACGGTTGTGGACGACTACGGCCATCATCCCACTGAAATTCGCGCCACGCTCGCCGCGGCCCGCGAGTGCGGCCACGCCCGCGTTCACGTGGTCTTCCAGCCGCACCGGTTCTCGCGCACGCATGACCTCCTGGATGAGTTTTCAGGCGCGTTTGCGGGTGCAGACACGCTCATCGTGCTACCCATTTACGCGGCCAGCGAAGAGCCCATTCCCGGCGTCACTGCGGAGCTGCTTGCGGAACGCATCAAAGCCGCCGGCAGCGCGCTGCATGTGGAATTCGCGCCCGATTTCGCCTCTGCCATCGCCGCCGTTATCGGCGCGGCGCACGAGGGCGACCTGATCCTGACGCTCGGCGCCGGCAGCGTAAGCCAGCTTGCCCCGCAGATCCTCGGGGCTCTTCCCAGCGCCTGATTCCCCTTCGATAGTTATGCATTTGGGTCAGAGGCATCGGCCTCAGAGGAATCCAGGCGCAATTTCCTATTGGAATCCAGGCAATTCCGGCTAACGTTAAATGGTGAAGGAGACACGAGCCGAAAGGTTGAAGTTTGCTGTCAAATTTGCGGCCGCTGCGGCGCTCACCGCCGAGCTGGCGTGGATCGGTCTTGCCGCGGGGCGCGGAGCGGGCCACGTGCCGGCCATCTGGTGGGCAAACGCCGTGCTGGCCTCGATCATGCTCCTCGACAAGCGCCGCCGCTGGCTGCTCCTGCTGGCAGCCGGGTATCTGGGCAACGTCATCGCGCATCTCTTTTTTCACGATCCGATGTGGGAGGTTCTCTCCCTTTCCACATGCGATACCGGAGAGACGGCCATTGCCGTCTACGGAGTTGCGCTGTCACTCGGCCGCCGCGTCGATCTCACCCAGCAGCGGCAGTTGCTGCGCTTTGTGGGCTTTGCCGTGCTGCTGGGGCCGCTGGTGGCGAGCCTTGCGGCAGGCATCATTCTGCACATCGGCCTCGGCAGTCCATACACCGTACCCCTGCTCTGGTTTCCAGCCAGCGCGCTGGGCATGAGCGTGGTGGTCCCGCTGGTGCTGGGCCTGGCGCGGCGCGAAACCCGCGAGCTCTTTCAACCCCAGCGCCTGCCCAACACGCTCCTCTATCTGCTCATGATTGGCGCAGCTACAGCGGCCATTTTCTCCGGCGCTGAATTCCCCTGGCTCTTCTTCATCTTTCCGCCGCTCCTGTTTTTGGTGGTGCGGCTGGGCTTGAGCGGAGGCGTGCTGGGTTGTTGCGTGGTGGCGGCCATTGGAACCCACTTCACGGTTTCAGCGCGCGGCGGACCGCTGGCGCAACTGGTCGATCCAAGCCTCGAAAACCGCATCCTGATTCTGCAGCTCTTTTTGGCCACTGCGGTATTGAGCGTCAGCGTGGTGTCCATCGTCTTTGCCGACTTGAAGCGCGCCCACGCCGCCGCCAGCCTGAGCGAGGCGCGTTATCGCGAGCTGGCCAGCTCGATGGAAGCCCTGGCCACCGTCGACGCGCTCACCGGCGTCGCCAACCGGCGTCAATTCGACCGCGCGATCCAGATGGAGTGGCAGCGGGCACTGCGCGAAGCTGCGCCCCTAACGCTGCTGTTGCTGGATGTGGACCGCTTCAAAGCCTTCAACGACCAGTACGGCCACCTCGAGGGAGACAGTTGTCTGCGCTCCATTGCCCGCATCGCGTCAGAGGTCTCCCGCCGGCCCTCCGACACGGTAGCGCGGCTGGGCGGTGAGGAGTTTGCCATGATCCTGCCCGGAACCACCGCCGCCGGCGCGCTCGAAATCGCCGAACGCCTGCGCAAAGGCGTCCTGACCCTTGAAGTAACCCACAGTGGCAACTCCCACGGCGTGGTCACCGTCTCGGTAGGCTGCGCCACCATGATTCCCGGCGAGCATTCAAGCGCCACGGAGATGGTGGCCGCCGCTGACAGCGCGCTGTATGCGGCCAAAGGCGCGGGACGGAATTGCGTGCAGGTTGCGCCGGCGTAAGCGGACCCGGCTCGGTGTTCCAGCTGGGGCTGGGCTACGAATTCCCGGTCCCACATCTCCGATCTCTGACCCCCGATCCCCAATCTCCATCTACGCCCCGTAACGCTGCGGGTTCCCCTCGATTCCGTTGCGGAAAATAGCTGTTCTACGGCGGGCTATAGTGAAAGCTGGCGACTCTCACGACCCTTGCTCAGGCGTGACGAAACCTAGTGATACCACAAATCGGCCCCTATTCTGGGAGGACGAACCGCTCGCGGAGTCTCGCGTCCGGCGGATGCAGCAGAGTGTGCCCCGAATCGGGCGCAATCTACCCGGCATGCCGCTGGAGATGGAGAACCCGGACGGCGACGAGGAAGCGCGCCCAGGCGTGCGCCGCTTCTCGCCCGCCAGGCCCGCCAGGAAATGGTGGCGTCCAGCCAGCGCTGCAGGCCGTATCTTTCTCACCCTCGGCGCGCTGGTTGTTCTCGGCGGCCTCACCGCGTCCGCGCTCATGCTCCGCACTTATCTGGAACGGGATGCGCGCTTCCGCATCGCCGGCGCCGTGAACATCCAGGCCGCCGGCCTTACTGAGATGAGCCGCTCCCAGATGCTTGCGGTCTTTGGCGAAGACATCGGCCGCAACGTCTTTTTTGTTCCGCTGGACGAAAGGCGCAGGGAGTTGGAAGCCATTCCGTGGGTCGAGCGCGCCACGGTCATGCGCCTGCTCCCCGACCAGATTCGCGTTTCCGTGGTCGAGCGCCAGCCAGTGGCCTTTACGCGCCAGGGACAGATGATCGGCCTGGTCGACGCAGACGGCGTTCTGCTCTCGATGCCCGCGGCCGACATGGCGCGGCATCACTACTCGTTTCCCGTGGTCACGGGCATCGATCCCGGCGATCCGGCTGGCTCGCGCCAGGCGCGCATGGCGGTGTACCAGCGGCTGATGGGCGATCTCGACTCGAACGGCCAGCACCTCTCTGAGCAGATTTCCGAGATCGACCTCACCGATCCCGAGGACGCGCGCGTCCTGATGCCGGAGCAGGGAGCCGATATTCTGGCCCATTTCGGCGAGGACCACTTCATCGAGCGCTACCAGCGTTACCAGGCCCACATCGCCGAATGGCGCCAGCAGTATCCCCATCTCGCCGCGGTCGATCTGCGCTACGACCAGCAGGCGGTGCTTGAAATGGCCTCCGGCAAGGAAGCTTCTGAAACCACTCCGGGCGCAGCAGCCGCGGCCGGGGCGGCAGACGCCAAGCCACCGGCAGGCGAGCCGGCCGGCGAAACGTCCGCGAACGCCAAGCCCTCTGCAGAGGCGGCGCAGAAGAAATCACCCGGAAGCAGCGCCGCCAAGGCGAGAACCGCACCCGACAAGAAGAAGCGCGTGGACGCAGGACACACCGCGCTCAACGACATTCGGCGGAATCCCGCCCATGCAACCAGACATGCCGCGGCCGCGGCCGAAGGCCAGTGAGCGCGATGACGCAGAAACAGGAAACCCTGATCGCGGTTCTGGACATCGGCAGCGCGCAGACGCGCGTGGTTGCAGCCGATCTAAACGAGGATGTGCTGCGCTATCGCGGCCACGGAGTGGTGGACTCGGCCGGCATGCGCAAAGGGCTCATCGCCGAGCTTGCACCCGCCGCCAAGGCCGTGCGCGCCGCCTGCGAACAGGCGGAACGCGTGGCGCGCGCCAACGTTGACGTGTGCGTGGTGGGCGTGGGCGGACCGCACATCCGGGGCCTGAACACCAATGGCGGCTTTGAGCTGGGCAACCGCATGCGCGAGATTACCCGCGAAGACGTGCGAACCGCCGTGGAGCGCGCCCGCGCCGTCGAGCGCCCGCCGGACCGCGAGATTCTTCACCTGTTGCCCCGCCAGTTTATCCTCGACGAGCAGCCGGGCATCTTCGATCCGGTGGGCATGATCGGTGCGCGGCTTGAAGTCGATCTGCACATCGCCACCTGCTCTGGGAGCGCGTTGCAAAGCACCGTGACGTGCGCCAACCGTGCCGGGCTTGAAGTTTCAGAGGCGGTACTTGAGTCGATCGCCTCGGCCGAATGCACGCTCTCGGCCGACGAGCGCGAATTGGGCGTCTGCCTGCTCGATATCGGCGCGCACTCCAGCGACCTGGTGGTCTTTTTCGAAGGCGCCGTGGCTCACACCGCGTCGGTGCCCATCGGCGGAGCCCACTTTACCAATGACCTTGCCATCGGCCTGCAGATGCCCGTGGCCCAGGCCGAGGAACTCAAGCGCCAATACGGCAACGCCGTGGTTACCGCCGTGCCGCAGCAGGCTGAAATCGAGATTGCCAACCCCCAGCCGCAGCGCCTGGCGTTGCGCACGATTGCCGAGATTCTGGAACCGCGCGCGCGCGAGCTGCTTTATTTCGTCAAGGAAAGCCTGCGCCACGGCGGCGTGGTCGACGCTCTCGGCGCCGGTTGCGTGCTCACCGGCGGCGGCGCGCTGCTGCCCGGCATGTTGGATGTTACCGAGAGCCAGTTGCGCGTGCCGGCGCGAACGGGAATGCCGGTGCGTCTGTCGCACATGCCCGGCGAGCTCGCCCATCCCAGTTATGCGGCGTCCATCGGGATGCTGCTTTATGCGCACCGGACCAGAATGACCCGGGCGGCGGAAGACAACAGTTTGCGCGCTAAATTGCGCGCCATGTTGGCAGCCAGTTTTTAACCCAGAGGAGACCCGAGCACCCATGGAACACGAGAGAAATGAGGCCGGAGAGATGCGCATTCAATTTCACGATGAGCCGGTGCGCGGAGCGCGCATCAAGGTGATCGGCGTGGGCGGCGGCGGCGGGAATGCCGTCAACCGCATGATCCAGGCGCACATGGAAGGCGTGGAGTTCATCGCCGCCAATACCGATGTGCAGGCGCTCAAGCTCTCCCAGGCTCCCATCAAGCTGCAGATGGGCGTGCGGCTTACCGCTGGGCTGGGGGCCGGCGCCAACCCCGACGTCGGGCGGCGCGCCGCGCTTGAAGACTCCGAGAAGATCATCGAGGCTCTGGAGGGCGCGGACATGGTCTTCGTCACCGCCGGCCTCGGCGGCGGAACCGGAACCGGCGCCGCGCCGGTGATTGCCTCGCTGGCCAGCGAGATGGGCATTCTTACCGTCGCGGTCATCACCCGGCCTTTCAGCTTTGAGGGCAAGCGCCGCCTGCAGCAGGCCGAGCGCGGCCTGAGCGAATTGCTGGAGAGCGTCGACACCATGATCGTGATCCCCAACGAGAAGCTGCTGGCCGTGGCCAAGGATGCCGGCTTCTTTGAGAGTTTCCGCATCGCCGACGACGTTTTGCGCCAGGGCGTGCAGGGAATCTCAGACATCATCACCATTCCCGGCATCATCAACCGCGATTTCGCCGACGTGAAAACGACCATGGCCGGCATGGGCCACGCTGTGATGGGCACCGCAGTGCGCGCGGGCCAGAATCGTGCCATTGAAGCGGCCCAGGCGGCCATGGCCTCGCCCCTGCTCGAGGCCGGCGCAATTGACGGCGCGCGCGGCATCCTCATCAACATCACCGGATCCAGCTCCCTCAAGCTCTCTGAAGTCTACGAGGCCTCGTCGCTCATCCAGTCTGCCGCGCATGAAGACGCCAACATCATCTTCGGCGCGGTTCTCGACGAGAAGATGGGCGAGGATGTGAAGATTACCGTCATCGCCACTGGTTTTCGCGACCAGATGCCCGAGCGCCGTGCGCGCATGCTGAGCGTGGAAGAAACACCGGTGGTCTCGGTACCTGTAGTGGCCCCGGACAACTGGCTGCGCGAAACCGAGCCTGCGCCGGAGCCTGCGCCAGCTTCGGCCCGCTTCATGGGCCAGGACGAGGACGCTGCCGCCGACGAGGCCTTCTTTTATTCGTCCGCGATGCCGGCGGTGGCCACTACAGTGACCGTTGCAGGCGGATCGGCAAAGCCTGACGCCGGGAGTCAATCCGGACTGGGGCCGCAGCATGAGGTCGCGATTGCGCCTGCCAGCGCGCACTTCGACGAAATGGAACTGGAAGCGGATTCGATGCCATCGGCACGGCGATACGCCGCGGACAGCGAAGGCGGTGTGCGTGGACCATCGGAAGAGCCGGGCGCGCCTCCGTCGCAGTCGCTTTATCCCGAGAGCAACGATGAAGCACAGCGCGATCTGGACATCCCTGCATTCCTGCGCCGTTTGCAGTTTTAGAGCCTGTTGGTCACTATGGAACAGACAGCGTCGTATGCTGCGAGTTTCAAAATGGGTCAGGAAAGCATATAGTGAACTTAAGGCCCATGAAAGTTGTGTATTTGGCGTCAGCCCAATCGGTCCTGCCCCACGTTCGGTTATTGTGGATACGCAATAATCGCTGAATGCATGGCCGGGGGTGGGCAAGGGGTCTGTTATCAATAGCAAAGGACGCCAGAGTTTTGTATCGGCCGCGCAGAACAAAGCCTGTTGCATCGCCGATAAGTAATAAGTGCGCCGCTCTAATGGGCGAACGCGCGGCACGAGATCCAAGGTTGGGAGGAAGTTGACTGGATGAAAGTGTCTTGCGTTTGGGCAATAGGACTGGCTCTGCTTGGCGGGGCTATCGGTGCCGGCGGAGCTGCCGCGCTGGATGCGCCACAGAAGATCCACCACTCCAGGACGACGGAGCCTCATCTTAGCCAGTCTCATCGCACCGCCGGTCATCGTACGGCGGCTCATGCGGCCGGGACGGCGGCAAAATCAACAACTGCGCGCGCTTCGGCAACCCACACTTCCGGATCGCGCGCCACGGGTACCCATGCAGCAGGCGTCCACGCGATCACGGCGCGTGGGCAGGTGAGAATCGCGTCAGGCGTTGGTGTTCGCGTGCGCCGCGCCTCGCTCAAGGGTCGCCGCCATCAATCCTACGAACGGTTTACGGCCAACTCCTTTGTCACAGGCGCCATCGGCACAGGCGACATAACGACGGGCGAGGATCCAGTGGTCCGGCAGGCGGCCATCGATGCCCTGGGCGATATGAACGGCACCGCCGTGGTAATCGACCCGTCCAACGGGCGCATCCTGGCCATGGTCAATCAAAAGCTGGCGCTTTCTCCGGGCGCTGAACCCTGCTCCACCATCAAGCTCACCGTTGCCATGGCCGCGCTTTCTGAAGGGCTGGTCACGCGCGACACGCCGGTGCAGTTGGCTGGCTTCCGCATGAACATGACCCAGGCGCTGGCCAAGAGCAACAATCTTTACTTTGAGGAACTGGGCAGGGAACTGGGGTTTGATCGCGTGCGCCACTATGCCACCGAGTTCGGCCTGGGCGAACTGGCCGGATACAACATTGACGGCGAACAACTCGGCGAGTATCCCGACCAGGAACTGCCTGCCTCTGAGGGCGGCGTAGCCCGCATGTGCAGCTTCGGCCAGGGGGTCTCATTGACCCCGCTGCAATTGGGAGCATATGTCTCCGCAATCGCCAACGGTGGGACGCTCTACTACCTCCAGCACCCCACCACCCCGGAAGAGATCGCGGCATTCCAGCCCCGGATTAAGCGCACCCTCGATATCGCCCGGTTCGTTCCCGATCTGCAGGACGGCATGGCCGGCGCGGTCGAGTACGGAACCGCCCGCAGCCTGCGCACCAACTTCCAGCAACTTCCCGTATTCGGCAAGACCGGCACCTGTTCCGACAACGGAACCCGCTTCGGCTGGTTCGTCTCTTACTCCGAATCGGCCCAGGGCAGCCTGGTGACCGTTTTCTTCCTAGAAGGCGGCCGGCCTGTTTTCGGACCGCGCGCCGCCGAGCTTACGGGCGAATTCTACAAGAATCTGTGGGACCGCAATTATTTTGCCGTCAAGAGCCAGGAAGCGCAATCCGGCGCAGTTTCTTCCCAACCTGGCGGCGCCACACCGTAGCATCGTGCAGTTGCCTTGCTGGCCGTATAAGATTCACGAAAGCCGCCTTTGAAGGCGGCTTTTGTGTTCCATAGTGAGCCGGAGAATCCAGTTCATTCGCCTGGTTCTTTATTGCTATAATCCGGCAGTTCCCAGAAATCCAATTCTGGAAGGAATTTCATCTCCACATGACGACCGTAAACTGGGTAGTCGCCGGCGTAGGCGACATTGCGCGGAAGCGCGTCATTCCGGCCATTCTGGCGGAGCCGCGCAGTTCGCTCTACGGCGTGGTCACGCGTGATCAGGCCAAGGCCGAGGCCTATCCGGGCGCGCGCGCATTTCTTACCGTCGATGAAGCGGTCGCTGACAGTGCCGTCGATGCCGTCTACATCGCGTTGCCGGTGGCCATGCATGCCGAAGCTGCGATCGCGGCGCTGCGCGCGGGCAAGCACGTGCTGTGCGAGAAGCCAATGGCCATGAATCATGCGCAGGCGGAGCGCATGGTGGCGGAGGGCCGCGCCAGCGGACGCTTGTTTGGCGTCTCCTATTACCGCCGACTTTATCCCAAGCTGATCCGCCTGAAGCAACTGATCGCGGAGGGAGTCATTGGCCAGCCGGTGCTGGCCGAGGCCAATTGTCACGGCTGGCTTGAAAGCGAAGAGCGCGGCTGGCTGCGCGATCCGGCGTTGGCCGGCGGAGGCCCGCTTTACGACATTGCCTCGCATCGCATCGACGTCATGAATTTCCTGTTCGGCAAGGCGGAACGCGCCTGCGGCGTGATATCCAACGCCGTGCATCGCATGGAGGTCGAGGACTCGGCGACGGTGGTGATGAAGTTTCCGGGCGGAGTGCACGGCATTGTGGATGTGCGCTGGAACTCGCGCGTGGGGCGCGATCAGTTTCGCGTCATCGGCGTCGATGGCGAGATCGGTCTTGATCCTCTGAACGGGCCGGAGTTGCGCGTGGCCGGCCGCGTGGAAATGCTGCCCTCGCACGCCAACCTGCACTACCCGCTGGTGGAGAATTTTGTGGACGCCGTGATCGCCAATTCGGATGCCAGGCTAGCCTGTCCCGGCGAACAGGCCCAATGGGTCGACTGGACCATCGAACAGGTGATGCTTTGGAAGTAGACGCCGGGCCGAGTACTTGCCCCCCGCAGTTCCTGCGCAGCATTTGCAACGATTCCCGCCCAGCATCATCCGATAAGATGAGGCTGCCTGCTCATTGCCGCGCGAACCTGCGCAATCGGGCAGCCTGACTTCCCTGATCCAGAACACGGAATCTGCTCCGATGGCTTTGCCGACCCACATTCTGCTGACGTACGGCTACCTGTTGCTCTTCGCCTGGGTTCTGGTGGAGCAGCTTGGTATTCCGCTTCCGGCCACGCCGGTGCTGCTGGCCGCCGGAGCGCTCACCGCCGAAGGGCAACTCAGTTTCCCCCTTGCACTGCTGGCCGGGCTCTTCGCCTCGCTAGTTGCAGACAGCATCTGGTTTTTCGTGGGGCGCCGTTATGGCCACCACGTGCTGCGCATCCTCTGCAAACTCTCAATGGAGCCGACCACCTGCGTCCGCCGCACCCAGGATTCGTTTGGGCGCCGCCGCGGCCTCATGCTCATCTTTGCCAAGTTCGTTCCCGGTCTGGCCACGCTGGCGCCGCCCGTCGCCGGCCAGAATGGAATGGCCTTCGGGCCGTTTCTCCTCTTTGACGCCATTGGCGGGACGCTTTGGGTCGGAGTTCTGCTCGCCATCGGCCGCTTTTTCGGCGACCTGCTCAAGCGCGATCCCAGCCTGCTCAACTGGGCCGGCCGCTTCTCCGGCGCGCTGCTCGTCCTGGGCATTTTGGCGTTCTTTTTGGGCCGAGTCTGCCGGCGGAAGATGGTGTTGGCAAAGCTGGCTGCTTCCCGCCTGGAACCCGAAGAGCTCAAGGCAAAGCTCGATGCCGGCGAAAAGGTCTTTATCGTCGATCTGCGCCATCCGCTCGAGTTGCTGCCCGATCCATTCACCCTGCCCGGCGCGGTGCACTTCTCTCCAGAAGCCCTCGCCGAGCGCCACAACGAGATTCCGCGCGACCGCGACATCGTGCTCTACTGCACCTGCCCCAGCGAGGCCACGGCAGCCAAGACGGCCATGACCCTCCACAAGCTGGGAATCGAGCGCGTGCGGCCCTTGCGTGGCGGCTTCGACGAATGGAAGCGCCTCGGTTACCCGCTGGATCCGATCCTGCTGCCCGCGGCGGCAATTCAGCGCGCGAAATAAAGGCTCACGCGCCTCCGCGTACAAACAGCGCCGCGATGCTGGTTCCGATCGGTGAACCGACCCCGCTGCACGGATCGGGCCCAACCGCCGCGTCGTAGAACCCGTTGCTTCCCACCGTAATGTCGTTGAAGGCCTTCTGATTCTTCCAGAGCGTGGGCGTCACAAAGCCGAGTTTGGTTCCAAACGCGGCAAACAATCCCGCATAAAGCGGCGCAACCGCGCTGGTGCCGCCCACCACGGTTGCCGATCCGTGCACGAAGATGTCGTAGCCGGTGTTGGGATCGGCGTCACCCGAAACGTCCGGCACGATGCGCCCTTTTCCCGCTGTTGATCCTGCGGGAGCCGGCGGCGCTCCAATCTGAAATGCCTGCACCGGGAAGATCGTCGAGTAGCCGCCGCCCGTCCCCTCACCGTCCGTCTCCCCGGGATTGTCATCCCAAACCGTCTCCTCGGTCGGGGTCTTGTAGGTTCCGCCGCATCCGATCACATGCGGACAAGACGAGGGGCAATCCACGTTTGCC
>Ga0224555_1000806_pt1 | contig 47706 bp, 27 predicted proteins | sample 714S23034metaG_FD_180687 | JGI IMG/M metagenome (GOLD analysis project Ga0224555, IMG submission 180687) | Peat soil microbial communities from Stordalen Mire, Sweden - 717 S2 30-34 | ecosystem: Environmental > Terrestrial > Soil > Wetlands > Peat | place: Sweden: Norrbotten County, Stordalen...
TGCAAAAGGATGAAAAATCTTGTCAGGAAGAATTTTGAATAGTCGCCGGGACAAACGCGTCCAATCCCAAATTCATCAGACGCCATCCTGGAAAAAAATCGGGAGTTTCCTGCCGGACACTAATTATCAAAGAATCGAGCAATCGTGTTAAAAGCAAACCAGCGCGGATCACGGCGGCAGATAGCCGCGCAGGCGGTAATAGCCCTGGGTGGAATTCAAACCGTTGGTGACGTAATGAACCGCGCCGTCGCCGGCAATGGTTTGCACGGTCGTCCAGGCGCCGCCGGAAAGCGTGTTGTTGAATTCGACCACGTAGGTCTGGTTGCTGTCGGTTTGAAAGGAGAACGTGAAGTTTGTCCCTTGAATTTGCGGGGCGCTGACCGACGGCTGCCACGGGCCGTTGCAGCAGGTGAAGCCGTCGGTGATGGAGAGGGTGTCTATCCACCAACCCACTGAGGCATAGGCGTTGCCGGTGTCGGTCGCGCAGCGCCACCGCAACTGGATGTTCTGCCCGGCGGCCGAGGCGGGTAGATTGACCACCGTGGTGACAAAGCCGCCGGAATCGCCGCTCCAGCACGGGCGGTTGGGCAATGGATTGTCGTCCGAACTGGCCGGCGCGATGGCGCAGTCATATCCGCCGCTGACGAAACTTCCGCCCGCCGCCAGGATGTCGCTGAAACCGCCGGCGCCGATTTGAATTTCCAGCACGCCGCCGTCAAAGGCCTCCAACGGCGAATATGGATTGGCCTCCAGGTCGTAGTCGTTGCGGAACGCCAATTGCGCGGACGCGGTGGAAATGGGGATGGAAGGCGAAACCAAATCGGCGATGCCCGCGTTGGTGGTGGCTTGCGCAAAGGCCGAATTGGGCGCGGTGTCGGCGACGGCGTCGGTGGTGATCCAGGCAGACTGCCCGCCCTCAACCGAGGTGGTCCAATTGGCCGGCAGGGCGGGGGCCGTCACGCCGTCGAAATTCTGCGTCAGCGCCAGGACGGGCCGTCCGAGCGGCAAGGTGAAAATAACCGAACCGAGGCTGGCCGTTTCGTCTTGCAGTTGGAGGGTGGCGGTGATCGTGCCGCCGCAAACGCCGTCGGCTCTAAAGGTCAGCGGTTGTGTCGCGGGCGCGCCTCCCGCCTGCAATACCCCATAGACAGCCGGAGCGCCGGGGGACTCGATCCCGCCGCCGGCTTGCAGGGTGGCGATGAGATTGGTTGTATTGACTGTGCCAATGTTTTGCAGCGTGAAGTTGACAGTGACCGTTTCGCCGGGGTCAATCACGCCGTTGGTGGGCAGGCAATTCTCGGACGCCAGCGTCCAGGAGCGGGGCGCCACGACCGCGGGACCCGTTCCCACGGCGTTGTCCACCACCAGCGCGAAGTCCTGCGTCAGTCCGTTGCTGCCGTTGGGAACACCAATGGAATTGATGCTCGTGCCAGCAACGGTGACGGTGAACGCGCCCGCCGTTCCCGCTGGCAGGAAAACGCTTTCCACGTTGTCCCTCGTGTCCGCCGACCCGCCGGGGACGGACCACGCGCCGCGGAACACGTTGCCAAGATAAGTCCGGCCGCCGATGCTCACTGTCAAGTCGAGGTCGTTGTTCCAAGCCGCGCCGAGCGTGCCGCCGGGCGCGTCGGTCCAGGCGACGGTGACGCGGAAGGGAAGATTGGTTTGGGCGACGAAGCCCGTGAAGGAGCGCGACTGGCCGCTGGCGGTGAAGGTGTCGCCAGCCAGTTCATCGCGCGCCAGGCGCGGCGCGCCGTCGAAGGCCGCGCCCAAATCCAGTTCGCCCATGCCCTGGGCCTCGGACCAAAGGGTGTCGTTGGCGGTGGCGCCCGTGAGGTAGCGGGCGCAGTTCATCAGCCAGGCTTTGGTCATGGCGGGCGAGGGCGGGAGGAAGGCATGGTTGACAAAGTATTGCCGCAGGAGCGCGCACCCGCCCGCCACGCAGGGAGCGGCGTGGCTGGTGCCGGAGGAGGCGGTGTAGAATTGCTGGTAGGAAGGATAGAAATCACTGCCGTAAATGCCGCCGCACAACGTGCCCGCGGGATCGTAACAGGAGTCCGCCGTGCCATACGCGCCGGGATTGGCCGCCTGAATCACCCCGCCGCTGACGTGCGTGGAAGGCGCGACAAGGTCGGGCTTGTGGCGTCCATCCGCGCACGGGCCGCGGGAGGAGAAGGGCGCGATTTCGTTGGCGCTTTCCGCCAGGCTGTCGCTGATGCCACAGCCGTCGCCGCCGCCGAAGGGCTGGACGTTGTCGGCCCCGCCCACGGTGATGACGTTCTTGGCCGTGGCCGGTTCAAAAACGATCTGGCTGTTCGCGATCGAGTTCGAATCTCCGGAGGCAAAGACGATGGCCATTTCCTGGTTGCCCGCCGCCGGATAGGCCGAGCCGGCCGGTTGCGCGTCGCGCACCAGGGCGTCGTATTCCTGCGAAGCGGCGCCATAGACGCCATCGGAGGCCTCAAAGCCCCAACTGTTGTTGTCAATGCGCGCGCCGCTTTCATAAGCCTGGGACTCCAATTGCGTGAAGTTGGGACTGGTCCAGTCAAAGGGGTCGAAAACCACCGAGGATCCCAGTTGGACGAACGGGCAGACCCCCAGCCCATAGTTGTAACCGGCGCCATCCGCAAACGGAAAGCCCGCCCCGTTATCGTAGCCGCCCAGGATATGGGCATTGAGCGTGCCGTGGCCGTCGCACCCTTTCAACGTGCTGCCGCCGTTGGGCGCGCCCACCAAGCGGGCGTAAGCCACGCGGCTGGCGGCGCTGGTGTCGCCTCCGCTGTAAAGACCAAAATGGTTCGGCGACGTCGTCCCGTCATCAATGCCGCTGTCCGCCAGGTCCACGACAAAACCGGCGGCGTCGAACTGGGTCTGCGTGAACCCTTTGTCCGCCAGCCAGGCGAGATAACCCGGCCCCGCCGGCACGTTGCCGGAAAGGTTCCCCGCCACAATTTGGTCCTGCCGCTCATCCAGCTTGCGCGCCGGGCGGGCCGGCTGGATGGAAACCACGTCGGGCCGCGCGGCCACCCGGTCCAAATCCGCCGGCGTCAAGCGAGCCAGGACGTTGACGAAATTCAACACGCGGCGCGGCGGCGCGGCCGCCGCCAGCAAGGCGATGGTCCCGGCATTGGCTTGCGCGTCGGCCACAAGCTGCACCGCGAAAAAATTCGTCCCGGCCGCGCGCGCGGCAGGATGGGTCTTATATTGGTCCAGATACGGGCCGTCCCACTGCGCGGGCAGCCGTGCGGCGGCGGCGTGGACGCGGGCCAGGGCGGGGGCATCGCCATAGACGAGGTAGGCGTTGTGAGGAATATAATTGACGATCTGCGCGCCCGCTTCGAGCAGAGCGTGACGCCAGGCCGGCTGGGGCGGTCCCGCGAACTGCACCAAATGCAAGTGTTTGCCCTGGAAACCGCCGGCGGGGCGGCGCAGAGCCTGGGTTTCGGGCTGCGAGGTGTCAAGCCGGGCGGCGTGGAGAAGGATCAGATTGTAGTCGTCCCGCGTTTGCAGGCCGTTGGTTTGCGCCGTGGCAAAGAGCTGGTAGCCGCCATAATCGGCTATCAACCGCCCGCCCGCGACGAGAATCGCGCGCGCCGCCGCCGGGTCGCTGGTTTGAACCTTGTGCGCCAGGCCCGCCCACGCCGGAGCGGCCGGCGCGCAGAGCGCGACAAGCAAGTGGCCAAGCAGCTTCACGCGAACAAATCCATTTGCGGCGGGGGGCGGAGGTTTTTGAGTTTTTCCAACTCGGGCCGCCGGCGCGGCTGGCGCACCTTGCCTTCGGGCGTCAACTCGGATTCCTCAAGGTTGGAGAGGATTTCCTTGGCGCGGTCAATGACCGGCTTGGGCACGCCGGCCAGGCGGGCGACCTGGATGCCGTAGCTTTTATCCGACGCGCCCTGGACGATTTTGCGGAGAAAAACGATCTGCTCGTTCCACTCGCGCACGGCGACGTTGAAATTGCCGACGCGCGGCAGGCGGGCGGCCAGCTCGGTCAATTCATGGTAATGGGTGGCGAAGAGCGTCTTGGCGCCCACCACGTTGTGCAAGTGCTCCACGATGGACCAGGCCAGGCTCAGGCCGTCAAAGGTGCTCGTGCCCCGCCCGATTTCGTCAAGTATAACCAGACTGCGGGCGGTGGCGTTGTTGAGGATGTTGGCCGTCTCGGTCATCTCGACCATGAAGGTGGATTGGCCGCGGGCCAAATCGTCGCTGGCGCCGATGCGGGTGAAAATGCGATCCACCAGCCCGATGCGCGCCGCCGCCGCCGGGACAAAGGAGCCGGTGTGGGCCAGCAGCGTGATCAGGGCCACTTGCCGGATAAACGTGCTCTTGCCCGCCATGTTGGGGCCGGTGATGAGCATCAACTGCCGGTTCGAGTGGTTCAGGCAGACGTCGTTGGGCACGAAGCGTTCGCCGACCAGGGTTTGTTCCAGCACCGGATGGCGTCCGTCCCGAATTTCGATCACGCCGTCGGGGCCGGTTTCCGGCCGGCAATAATCGTGCAGGCGCGCCGTCTGGGCGAAGGAGGCCAGCACGTCCAATTGCGCCAGCGTGGCGGCCGTTTGTTGCAGGCGCGGCAACTGCTCCAACACCTGTTCGCGCACCCGCTGGAACAATTCGTACTCCAGCTTCACGGCGCGCTCTTCCGCCCCCAGGATTTTGCCCTCCATCTCCTTCAACTCCGGCGTGATAAAACGCTCGCCGTTGGCGATGGTCTGTTTGCGAGTATAGTGCGCCGGCACCTTGTCCAGATTCGATTTGGTGACCTCGATGTAGTAGCCGAAAACCGAGTTGAACCGCACCTTAAGCGAGGCGATGCCGGTGCGCGTCATTTCATCCTGCTGCAGTTGGGCGATCCAGTTTTTCCCTTCGCGCGTGGCGCGGCGCAATTCATCCAGGCCGGCATCGAAGCCGTCGCGGATCAACCCGCCTTCCTTGACCGCCAGTGGCGGCTCCTCCACCACCGCGCGGGCGATCAACTCGAGCAAATCGGGCGCCTCGGAAAGCTGCGCGTCCAATTCGTCCATCAAGCCCGGCGGAGCGGCCTCCTCCTGGATGACGGGCAACTCGGACGGCGCGCGCGGCGTCCGCAGGCGGGCGAGGATTTCCTTGAGTGGGGGAATTTTTTCCAGGGCGACGCGCAAGGCCAGCAAATCGCGGCCATTGCCGGAGCCGGCGCTGAGGCGTCCGAGGGTTCGTTCCAGGTCGCGCACCTCGCCCAGGTTTTGCCGGAAATCGTCCAGCGCGGCGGCATTGGCGACCCAGAGCGAGACGGCCTGGCGGCGGCGCGCGATGGGGGCTTCCGCCGCCAGCGGTTGGCTGAGCCAATCCCGCAAGCGCCGGGCGCCCATGGGCGTGACCGCGCGGTTGAGCGCGCCGTAAAGACAGGCCTGGCGCGGCGAGCCGGCGTGGAGCGGCTCCAGGATTTCCAGGTTTCGCAGCGAGATGGCATCCAGCGCCATGAAATCCGAGCAAAGATAAAAAGACAGGCGGGTCAGCGACCCAATGTCCCGCCGCAAATACTGTGTCAAGTAATGAATCACCGCCCCCGCCGCGCCCACCGCCGCCGGACGGCCCTTCAGCCCGAAGCCGTCCAGCGAGGCCACTTTGAAATGCTCGCGCACGGTGAATTCCGCCGTCTCCGGCCCGAAAACCCAGTCCTCGTAAGGGTTCAACGTTACCCGGTCGTCGCGCAGCAGGGCTGCCAGTTTTTCCGCCGCCGCCGGGTAAATGACTTCCGCCGGGCGCAACCGTTCCAACTCGGCGCGCAAGGCCGCCTCCCCGTCCAGTTCGGTGGTTTTGAAATCACCGGTGGTCAGGTCCACCAGCGCCAGTCCGAAGATTTTGCCGAACGGGTAGAGCGCGGCCAGGAAATTATTCCGTTCGGCCGCCAGCAGGCGCTCGTCGAAATGCGTGCCCGGGCTGAGAATCCGCGTGACCTCGCGTTTGACCAACTGGCCGGGGCGCGCCTCCTCCATCTGATCGCAGATGGCGACCTTGCGTCCGGCCTTGAGGATGCGGGCGATGTAGGCGTTGGCGGCGTGGAAGGGGATGCCGCACATGGGAATGTTGCCGCGTTTGGTCAGGGCGACATTGAGCAATTGCGCGCCGGTTTTGGCGTCCTCGAAAAACATCTCGTAGAAATCGCCCAGGCGGAAGAACAAAAGGGCTTCGCGCGGCAGTTCGCCTTTGATGCGGCGATACTGCGCCATCATCGGCGTCAATGGAGTATCCTGGCCCAAGGCGCCAGTTTAAGGGAATTTCGCCGCGGCTGTCGAAGCAAAAGGCGGGGCAATCGTTAGGCGTTTGCAGCCGTCTCCATGTGCTGCATGACGTATTCGTTCACGGTTTGCACCGGCAAGGCTTCCAGTCCGCGGGCGTGGCACAGGAGGCGCAGGCGGTCGCTCATGGGACGCCAGACGGTTTCGTTTGACGGCCCCCACAAAACCAAGCCGGGCAAATCCAGGGCCGCCGCCAAATGGGTGACGCCGGAATCGTGGCCGATGAAGGCGGCGCAGCCACGCATGCGCCGCGCCAGCTCCACCGGCGGAAGATTTTGGGCCAGGTGCGCGCGATGCGGCGGCAGCAGGGCGGCCAGCCGGTCGCAACGCGACCCTTCCGCTTCGCCGCCAATCAACAGGAAATGCCAGGGGGTTTCCGCCGCCAGCTTTTGGAGCAACTCGGCCCATTTCGGCTCCGGCCAGTTTTTGCGCGGGCTGCCGCTGCCGGCATGCACTGCCAGCCATCTGTCCGCAGGCGCTTCGACCGCGCCGGGCAACACGAGGCGCGGACGCGGATCGGCCCCGGTTACGCCGAGGTTTTGCAGCGGGCGCAACAAGGATTGAGTCGCATGACACGGGCTTGATTCGTCCGGGCGATGCGGACCGGCCAGGAAGCGGGCTTCGGCGCACCGCAGAACATTGGACTGAAAGACTTTTTCCGGGTCGTACAGATAGGAAATGATCAGTTCAAATCCCGCGAAGCAGGCCGCGGCGTGGGCCGGCCAGACGCCGTCGCGCGCGAAGAATCCGGCCAGACGCGGGGACTCCAGGGCGGAGACGCGGACGGCCAGACCGCCGGCGACGGCCAGGGAGGCGGGGCGTTCATAGCCCAGGATTTCCAAGGCATGGGATGGAAAGCGCTCCCGCAAGGCGGCCAGAACGGGGAGAGTCAAGATGAAATCTCCCAGCGCGCCGCCGCGAACGACCAGGATTTTTTTGGGACGGAGCATGGTGTTCAGCTCCTAATCTTAATCTTAATCTCTTCCCGTCAATTCGATTAAGATTAAGATTACGATTAAGAGCAGGAGCAGATTAGGCCAGATCGGAGGTGGGGGCGTCGCCCAGCAAGCGTTCGATCTCGGAGACAATGGTGCTCAAGGACGCGGTCTTGTCCAGATAGCGGGAGACCTTTTTCTCAATGGTGTCGCGCACGACGTTGCGGTCGAAGACGGCGCCGGTCAGAAGCAGGACGGGAGTTTTTGGGGCCAGGCGCTTGATGTCCTCGATGAGCACAAAACCGTCCCCTTCCTCGATTTGAAAATCCATGATAATAAGTTGAGGCGGGTCTTCCCGGATGATTTTCCGGGCCGCTTCGGGTTCGGCGGCGGTGGAAACGCGGTAGCCTTTGATGGTCAAAACCTCCTGCAATAATTCGCGGATGTCCGCTTCGTCATCAATGGAAAGAATGTGTTTTTTTATAGGCATGGCGGCTTAGGAGGAGGTTGGCTGTGGGACGGCGGCCTGCGCGCGCATGGTCACGACGGCGCCGACGATTTTGTCCTGGTCGTGCAAGGGGGTAAGGCTGCAAAGCACCGGCATGGGCTTGCCGGAGCGCGTGAGCAACTGGGCGGGGCGGTCGTGCATTTGGCGTCCGTCCCGCATGGCGGCGGTCAAAGGGTTCTGGGAATCGTCGCCGGAAAGGGGCGGGGGAAAATGAAGAATCTTTTCAATGGATTGGGAGATCAAGTCCTGCGGCTCCCAACTGGTTTGTTGGACCACGGCCGGGTTGATGCGGCTGATGTTGAGCGCGCGGCTGATGACAATGACCAGTTCGGAAATGGAATTGATGATGAGCTGATTATAGCGCAATTGATGGTCCAAGGCCTGGTGGGACCAGCGGCGTTCGAGGTTCTCCTGTTTGAGGGATTGATTGGTCTTGACCAACTCGGCGGTGCGCTGCTGCACCTTGGCCTCCAATTGTTCGTTGGCCTCTTCCAGGGCCTGGGCGGCTTTGCGCCGCAGGGCCAGGTCGTTGCGCATGAGCCACCCGACCAACACCACCAGGGCGAAATCCACCACCAGACCGAAGTACACGGTCGTCTTGGTCGCCTGGGCCTGCAAATGAAGCTGCTGGTCGCGCTGGGTCAGCAACCCGTTTTCCGTGGTGACCAGATTGTTGACGGAGCGCTCGATTTTGTTGATGGACTCGACGTCGGGGCGGGCGCCGAATAGCTGGCGCACGGCTTCCAAGCCGCCTTTTTCGCGCGCCTGGACGGTGGAACGGGCCACGTCAATGCGGTTGCTGATGAGGTTTTGCAGTTCCAGGAACCTTTGTTGCACCGGCTGCTCTTCCGCGCCGGAACGGGTCAGGGCCACGGCTTGGTCCAGGCGCTCGACCATGGTGGAATAGGCCACGCGGTAGCCTTGTTTGTCGCGTTCGTCGCCGGTGATCAGATAGGTGCGCAAGGCGGCGTCGCCGGCGTGCAGGTAAGAAAGAATGTCCTGGGCGTGAATAATGACATCGTGGGTGTGGTTGACCCAGTCTTTGTCTTTGATGTTCTCCTTGATGTGATGGACCGAGGACCAAGCCACATAAGCCAGGACGGCCAGCATGACCAGAAAAAGACCGGCCACACGTTTTTCGACGTTCTCTTTCATGGCGCGCTCACCAAATGGAGTGAATGTTGTGGTTTCTTAGAAGTTAATGACAATAGGGGCGCTGGGCGGGTTTTGCCCGGCCACAGGATCAGAAGTTGGCGGTTCTGTTTCAATGACAGTGGCCAATATTTGGCCTAGTCCATTAGAATAAACAAATTCCGAGGCGGATGTCCAATCCAAATTTAAAGAATTCGCCAGCGTGGTGGCAACCTGCCGGATGGTGGAACCGGAGGAAATGAGTTGCAGGGAGTAGTTGGTATGAAGGCAATGAATAAAGCTGCCGGCTTCGTTGACGTAGCAGGCGTCATCGGCCACCATGCCGGGCATATTGACCACAATCAAGCGCGGGGTGTAATTGGTTTTGCTCAACAAAACCTGGTCGGCCAGGATGATGTAATCGTAAGGCATGAACACCCGGAAGTACTGGAAGCGGGAGGCATGAGTTGCGCCCATGGGCATGGTCAGGGTTCCTGGCACAAACGCCACGTCCAGCAAGTCCTGGGGCTGGCCGGTCTGGTTGGTTTCGGCGATGGAGGCGATGTTGCTGACGGTCACATTGGTGACCGCGCTCCATTCATCCAGCGACAAGTCGTTGGTGGTGCCCAGGACATGGAGCGCCGCGCCAACGGTGGAGGCAATGTTGAGATTGGCTTGCCCATTGCTCAAGCTCAGGCTCAGGAAAGGCGGCACGCCCCAAAACAGGGAGGGCTGATTGGTGGCGGAACCGGAACTGCCACCGCCGCCGCCGCCGGAGGCTACGGAACTGGTATTGCTGGAGGTCCCCGTGGTTCCGTTGGTGGAGGGCGAAGGAGGCCCACCGGGCGTGTTGGAGGCAATGGTGTTGGTGTAGGCTTCCTCATTGGAAAAGGCGCTCAAAGAATCGTTGGTGGATACAGCCTGGACAGCGAAGTAACAGACCTCATTGGCGACGAGGTTTGAAATCGTGGCGTTGGTTACCGTGTTGGGATAATAATTGGTGTAAGGATAAGGTCCGAATTGCCCGCTGTTGGTGCCCCAGCATAAATTATAGCCCGCCACGCCCGGGCCGGTCGAGGGGTTCCAGGCAAGTGTTATTTGCGCGTCGCAACGCTTTTGAAATGGCCCTATTAGAAAGGCCGCCACGACCAGCCATGTCACCGCACAAGAACGCATAAATCACTATTCCCGCTATTGTTAATCCAACTATTGCAAAGTTCAACTATCAGGCGCTTGAGAGCAGTTTCCGGGCCATTCGCGTCGCCGCGTTGCGGCGCATGGCGGGCACGGCGCCTTCTCAACGCAGCGAGACATCCAGACTGGCGCCTTCACGGGTGCTCCGGGCGTAAATGCGTCCGTTGCTCACGCTGGCGGCATTCCAGCATTTGCCCGCCAGGACGTGGCTGCGGGCCACTTCCTGGTAGGCCGCCGGGGTCGCTTTGACCAACACCAAATCGCCGGCGTCGCTCAACACCAGCACGCACCCGTTGACCAGCGTGCAGCCACCCGGGCCAAATCCCGGCTGCGACCACATAATTTGGCCGGTGGCGGCATTGACGCAGACCAGAGGCGCCTTGCCAAATTTTGCCTGCCCGGAAATGCCATAAATAAAGCCCTGGCTGCAAACCGGCGTGCTCCAATGATTCGCCAGCACGTTGGCCGGCTTGGACCAAATCTGCGTCGCCGTCAACCCGTCGCCCGTCCGGCTGATCTTGCAGGCGCCAGTGCCGATGCCGTAGGCGGCCGAGCAATACACAATGTCCCCGCACACAACCGGCGACATGGCGGTGGCGGTTTTAAATTGAAACGGAAAACGCCACAACACGGCGCCCGTGGCCGGCGCAACGGAAACCAATCCTCTCTGCGTGAAGAAAATCACCTGGCGGACTCCCAGGATGGTCGCCACCACCGGGGTGGATTGCGTCATCTTGTCATCCTGGCCCTGCCAGACAACGCGCCCGTCGGTTTTGTTGAAGGCCAGGAGCGCCTGGCCGGGACCGCCGCCCGCGACAAAGACCAAGTCGCCCTCAATCAAAGGCGAGGCCGCGCTTTCCCAGTGAATATTGCTGCCGGCGTGTTCATTTTTTATGTCGCAGGCCCAAATCTGCTTTCCGTTGGCGGCGTCCATGCACTTCAAAACCATGCGGGAAGAATAGGTATAAACCTTGCCGCCATCCAAGGCGGGGGTCGAACGCGGCCCATCGCCGCCGTTATTGTCCGGCGTTCCGCTGTTGCCGCCGCCGTCGTAATGGGCGGCGCCCATCGGCGCGGCCCACAATTCCCGTCCGGTATTGGCATCCAAGGCCACGCAGACTTCCTGATTGGCGCCATCCACTTCGCGCGCTTCCAGGGTGAAGGCTTTGCCGCCGCCGAGGATGATCGAGCTGAAGCCGTCTGTCATGGGCTGCTTCCAAATTGGCTTCAAACCGGTGGCCGGCCAGGCAGTGAGGATCTTTTCCGGCGAGGCGCCGTCATGATTGGGGCCGCGGAATTGAGGCCAATCCGCCGCCGCCGCCTTGCCGGCGAGAGCCGCCGCCACTGCCGCGCTGAGAGCAAAACTGAACGCGTTTGTCGCCATAGAGGGCAATAGAATCACCTGAAATGGCCCGCTGTCAACCTTCAAGTAGCCCTGGCCGCAGCCGGGACTGCTCCAAAGTCTGGCAACAAGGACTCAGACCACGGCGCTGCCGTCTTGCCGCCCATGGCCGTAAAAAGCTCAAGGCGTGTTAAGAAAACATGAGGGCAGACAGTGTGGCTCGCGTGTGCGGCTCTTGTCTGCCCTCATGTTTTCTTAATGAAGAGTGCGAACGGTAAAATTGTCGAATTGCGCGCCATGCCAGCCGCAGCCAATTCCCGCCAGACCGGACGAAAAAGAATGGTCGGTGAGGTTCGTCACCAGCGAGCCATCCACGTAGCAACGGATCGAACTGCCGCGCATGGACAGCCGAAGATGATGCCAGGTGTTGGAGGGAAAGGCCGCCGCGCCGGACGCCAGCAGATTCGAGGCGGAGTGCAACTCCCAATCGTTGGACGAATTATTCAATGCCAGCCAATAGCCCAGCGGGATGGGATTGGCGAATCCCGGCACGCGGCCGACCCGGCCCATGACAAAATCGAATCCGCGGTTCGTTTCAATCAGCACATCCGAAGCCGCGTCGTAATTCTGCCAGTGGGCATCCCCGATTAGCGTATAAGGATACCACTCCGCCGCCCAGCGAATTCCAATTTGCGGCAGGACTTGCCGCAAGTCCTGCCCTTTGCCATCAGCCCTCGTGAAAGTCTCGAACGTGCCCGCTTGGTCCGAGAAATATTTCGGCGTCACCGCGACGCCATAGCTTTCGAAGTCGTCCTTGAAAGGCACGGGAAACGGTGTGGCCGGTGGCGGAACCGCGCCTCCTTTGGCCTGGCCGGTGGTGGTGGTGAGCGTATAGACGCACTCGGGTTGGAATGTCTCGGCAAACGCCCCGTTGGCAGGCGTCACCTGCCCGACCAGGATGAATTGATTAGTCCGGGTCGTTTGCCAGATATTCAAAGCTCCCGTTGAAAGTCCATTGGTCGGATGAAAGGTGATGGTTTGCGCGCCCGTGGCGTCGAAAGTTTCGACGATGACGCTGTAATCCTTGTTATTGGTTGATTCGAGGGTCACGACGCTGCCGCCCAAGGGCAGGATGGCGGAAGCGCCGCCCTCCAGATATTTCCAACCGGGAAAGGCGAATTGCGTCGTATGCGCGGTGATCCAGATGGCCGGCGCAACCATGTAATGACCCGACCAAGGAGTGTTGGCGCGCATCAAGCCCGAATCCGACGCCGGCAAAATATCGTAGTAGCTGGTGATCGGGCTCCAAATCTCCGTTGCGGTCATTTTGCCAGTCACGTAGTTGAGGTTGAAAAGTTTGCCCAGTTTGCGGGCGGCAGTCCACGTGCCGCCGCCAATTCCGTCTTCACTGGCCCACAACGGCAAGCCGCAAGTTTGTGCGGCCGCGGGACTGGTGGAACCAGGATAGTGGGCTCCCACGCGCGCCACGACGTTTGACAGCGCGAGATCGGCCCGCAAACCGTAAGAACTATTGGTGACAATGTTCCAGGCCCCGCCCCATTCGTCGGCGGCCACCAACTGGACGCTCTCCAATCCGTTCGCGTTCAGGGTGGACCGCAGCAGCTTTATCCACGCGCCATGGAGGGCGGATTCGTTGTGCGTGCCGGTAAAATTAAATGAAAGCCCGTAATTGGATTTGGCGCCCTGGATAAAATTAACGATGTAGTTGCACATATCCTGGGAGTCATAGTTGCCGTGGCCGATCCAGCCGGGAGCTCCCCAGGCCAGGCAGTCCAGAACAAGGGAGGGATTTCGCGCCGTCGCCTGGCCCATCAACCACCATTCGTAGCCGCGCGTCTCATTCTGGTCCGTCCGCGTGACCATGTGCGTCGGTTCCGTGCCGTCGGTGGAATTGACCCCGCCGCCGATTTCCACCTTGAGATGTTGCAGAGACGCGCCGTAGTTGGGTTTGAAAAGGTAATCCAGGATTTGGCTCCGTTGCGGCTCCGGGTAATCCCTCAGCAGGCGGGACGATGCGCCTGCGCTGACGGCTCCGATGCCTTCAAAAATCCTGCCTGGCTGGGCCGGGTCGAGAGTGACATCCAGCGCGAAAACCGGACGGGCTGCTGCCACAATCAGGGCTGTCCATTTAATCCACCAACGCACAGATTCCTTATGCCGCCGCCGTCAAACGGACCGGCTGCTCTTTGGCCGGCAAAGCCTTGACCCGGGCCGCCACTTGCGCGGCCGTCAAGCCATATTTCTGGCGCAGATGATCCACCGTCGTGGCGTGCTCGATGAATTGGTCCGGCCAGCCCACCCGTTCCACGGGCGTGGTGATCCGCTTTTCGTTCAGCAATTCCAGCACGCCCGCCCCGTAACCGCCGGCCAGGACGTGGTCTTCCAGCGTCACCACCACTTCGGCGGCGCGCGCGAAAAATTCCGTCAGGCCCGCGTCCAGGGGCTTGGCGAAACGCGGATTGATCACGGCGCAGTCAAATCCTTCGCCTATCAACTGCACGGCGGCCTGTTCCGCCACCGCGTGCATGTTGCCCAGGCCGAACAGCGCCACCTTGCGGCCCGCGCCGGCGAAGTTGCGCGTCACTTCCGCCTTGCCGATCTCCAGCAACGCCGGCTGTTCCTTGATGGCGACGCCCTCGCCCGCCCCGCGCGGATAGCGGATCAAGACCGGATGCTTTTGCAGCGTGGCCGTGAACATCATGTCCGCCAGTTCGTCCTCGTTGCGCGGGGCCATGATAATGAGGTTGGGCACGCAGCGCAAAAAGGCGATGTCGAACAACCCGTGATGGGTCGGCCCGTCGTTGGCCGAAAGCCCGGCCCGGTCCATGCAGAAAATCACCGGCAAATCCTGCAACGCCACGTCATGCACGATGCAGTCGTAGGCCCGCTGCAAAAAGGTCGAGTATATGGCCACCACGGGATGAAACCCCATCGTCGCCATGCCGGCGGCGAAAATGACCGCGTGCTCCTCGGCGATGCCCACGTCGTAATAGCGCCGCGGCATGGCCCTTTCCAGCGCCTTCATGCCGGTGCCGCTGGGCATGGCGGCGGTGATGCCGACAATCGAATTGTCCTTTTGGCACAATTTGACCATCGTTTGGCCAAACACATCCTGGTAGTTGGGCGGCGTGCCCGGCTTGACCGCCGGCGTGTTGCCCGTCACCGGATCGTAAGGGCCGAGGCCGTGGAATTTCTCGGGAAAGTTCACGGCGGCCTCGTACCCTTTTCCCTTCTTGGTCAGAATGTGCAGCACCACCGGGACCTCGCTGGCCTTGGCGTATTCCAACGAGGTGATCAACAGCGGGAGATCATGTCCGTCAATCGGCCCCAAATAACGCAGGCCCAGCTCCTCAAAAATGAGGCTGCTGCCGTGGCCGCCGCGCCCGTCGGCTTCCAGCCGTTCCTCATTCTGTTTCATGGCCACTTCGGCGAAGGCGCTTTTGAGGGCTTCCTGCGCCTTGTGGCCCAGGTTGATGGCGACCGATCCCTTGGGCATGCGTTTGACCAGCTTCTCCACGTCGCGTTGCAATTGATTGTAACGCGGATTGGTGATGAGCTTGTTGAGGTAACTGGAAATGGCGCCGACGTTCTTGGCGATGCTCCACTCGTTGTCGTTGAGAATCCCGATAAACCGCCGGGTGGTATGCGAAATATTGTTGAGGCCCTCGAACGAAATGCCGTTGGTCAGGGCCGCGTCGCCAAAAATGCACACCACGTTCTCGTCCGAGCCGCGCTGATCGCGCGCCGCGCACATCCCCAGCGCCGCCGAAAGGGCCGTGCCGGCATGGCCCGCCCCGTAACAATCATGCTCGCTCTCCGACCGCAGCGCAAAGCCGTTCAACCCGTCGGTCGTGCGGATGGTGTCGAACCTGCTTTTTCGTCCCGTCAGCAGCTTATGCACGTAGCTTTGGTGGCTCACGTCCCAGACAAATTTGTCGCGCGGCGTGGAAAAAACCCGGTGCAGGGCGATGGTCAACTCGACCACCCCCAGGTTGGGGCCAAGATGGCCGCCGTTCTTGGCCAATTTGGTGATCAATTCATGCCGGATTTCCTCCGCCAATTGCACCAATTGTTCCAGGGTCAGTTTTTTAACGTGCGACGGGTGATCCACCATGTCGAGATAACGATTCATTCCTTTTCCTCTGAAAGCGGCAGCGGTTGGAGAGACAGGCCGCCTTTGGCGTTCTTCTCCAACTGTTGAATTTTCAATTCCGCCTCCGACAATTTGCCCTGGCACAGGGCGGCCAGGCGGGCGCCTTCCTCGTAACGCGCCAGCAGCGTCTCCAAAGGCAACTCCTGCGCTTCCAGCGACTCGACAATGGCTTCGAGCCGTTTGAGCGCCTCCTCAAATGGCAGGTCCTGTAAATCAGCCGCGGATTTGTCCGCGCCCTTTGCGTTAGACATCAACGCAACGTAGTGGAAGCACCCCCCCGCCGTCCAGTCTGGATTTCACCCTTATGGTGGTTTGGATGCTCACACAAGGCAGTGGATGCCGACCGCTTCGACGCCTTTGCCGTAAAAAGCGCAAAGTGCAAGTAGCTGCATGTACCTGCATGTACCTGCATATTGCCGCGTCAAACCCGCCGGTTTCAGCTTTATTTATGCACCCAGTCGAGCCATTAAAAAGCGGAAGGCGTGTTGAACCATGTTGACGCTGTCCATACCCTCTCCCGCCCGGCGGTAGAGGGCAGGGTGAGGGCTTGCCTTTTCAGGCTGACCCGTTCCGACGGTTTTGGCGGCCACCAGTCCGGCAGGGGGTGAATGCGTGAAATTCACGCATCCGCAGGATTTTTTAGACCCCACCAAGCCGGTTTTTTGCCGCGAAAATTCGCAAAAATCGCAAAACATCCAGCAGTTGTGCGCCTTTTGCGCTTTTTGGCGGCTATTCCGTCCGTGGCGTTTGACCGGCAAATCCAGCCTTTAGCATTCAGCCTTTAGCCTTTCGATTTCCCCTTCCCGCACTGCAAAATGTCAGAGAACGGGGCGCATACGCGCCTCAATGGCATAACACTACCACCATTAGATGGGAATGCAAGTGTAGATATTCAAGCAAACTCATTTTTTGTGCCGAGGCACGCTTCCCGCTGACCACTCTCCACTAACGTCTGCCCACTTTGCCCGATATGCCCCGGCGCGGTTTTTCAGCCAAACCCGGCCTCTTCCACGCCGGACCAGTCTCCACCGGATTCGACCTTGGCCAATGAGTGAGCGGGGGCGTGCCGCAAGAGTTTTCGGCGAGACGCCGAAAACGGCGGTCGTGACGACCGCGCTCCCCGAAGCCACTGGATCGTCCAGTTAAATCCCACCCACTTTTTATCACACCCGGCGGCGACGGCGGAACAATTGCTTGATGAAATCCTGTCCATTCGGACCGACACATAACTGGGAAATCTCGCGCGCGCCCTTGCGGGGAGGGGCGGGAATGGGCAGACTTGAGGGCGACATGCGCCAGACAATGCGAGCATGGGCGGACGCGATTGCAACGCCTTACCTGGAAATCATCTTCGAACAGCGCCGCGGCAAAGGACCGGCGCTGATTCGTTCCCTGCTCTTTGTCCTTTCCAAAATCTATCAAGCCGGCCACAAAATTTACCGCTTTTGCATCCAGGCCCGCTTGATTCGGGATTCCACCCTGGGCATTCAGGTCATCGCCATCGGCAATCTCACCTACGGCGGCACCGGCAAGACGCCCGTGGTGGAAAAATTCGCCCGCGAATTGCAACGCCAGGGCCGCACGGTGGCCATCCTCACCCGCGGCTACCGTTCCCGCCCCCAGCCGATGGGGGAAGCCTTCCTGAACAAATTGCTCTTGCGCGAGGGCAGCATCCCGCCGCGCGTGGTCTCGGACGGCAAAAACCTGTTGCTGGATTCCGACGCGGCGGGGGACGAGCCTTACATGCTGGCTTCCAACCTCAAGGATGTTGTCGTGTTGGTTGACAAAAACCGCGTCAAAAGCGGGCGCTACGCCATTGAACATTACGGCTGCGACACCCTCCTGCTGGACGACGGTTTTGGCTACTGGCGCCTGGCCGGACGCCGGCAGGACATCGTCCTGGTGGACTGCCAGCAGCCCTTCGGCAATGAACATTTGGTCCCGCGCGGCACCTTGCGCGAGCCGCCCTCGGAACTGGCCCGCGCCAACGTCATTTTCATCACCAAGAGCGACGGCAACACCGCCGCCTTGCGCGAACGCATCAGCCGCTACAACCCCGCGGCCGGCATTATCGAGTGCATTCACGCGCCCCTTTATTTCGAGGACGTTTTCACCGGCGAACGCAAGGGGCTGGATTTTGTCCGGGGCTTGCGGGTGGCCAGCTTGAGCGGCATCGCGCAGCCGGAAAGTTTCGACCAGAGCCTGGTCAAACTGTGCCGCGAATTGGTCTATTCCAAGCGTTTCGCCGACCACCACCGCTTCACGCAACAGGAAATCCTCAACGCCATCAACCGCAGCAAAAAGCGCCAGGCCGACGTCATCGTCACCACCCAAAAGGACGCCGTGCGCTTCCCCAAGCTGGACCGCCGCGACCTGCCCATTTATTTCATGCGCGTCGAAATCAAAATCCTCAGCGGGGCCGAGGACTTCGATGATTGCGTGCGCAAAATCTGCCTGCGCTAAGGCCGCAAGAACATGCCCGCGACAACGGAAAAAATCCTGGTGCGAAGCGTCAATTGGCTGGGCGACGCGGTCATGAGCGCGCCGGCCTTGATCCGCTTGCGCCAGGCCCGGCCCGCCGCCCGCATCATCCTGCTTTCCCCGGAAAAACTGGCCGGACTTTGGCAGGGGCAGCCCTTTGTGGACGAGGTGTGGACCTTCTCCCCCTCGGACAATATCTGGCAGGCGGCCCGGCGGCTGCGGGCGGGAAATTTCACCGCCGGCCTGCTCTTTCCCAATTCCATCCGCTCCGCCCTGGAATTGTGGCTGGCCGGTCTGCCCCGGCGCATCGGCCTCGCCCGCGCCGGGCGGTCGTTGCTGTTGACAGAGGCGGTTCCGCCTCCTCCCGGCGGCATGGAAATGCGCCAGCGCCCCATCGCCGAAATTCGCCGCCGCATGGCCTCCAATCAGGCGGCGGCGCCCTATCCGGCGGCGGCCCATCACGTCCATCATTATTTGCGTCTGGCCGCCGTGCTGGGCGCGTCGCCGGAGCCGGTGGCGCCGCGCATCGAGGTGGACGCGGGCCTGGTGGAGGAGGCGCGCGCGAAATTCGGCCTGGCGCCCGACGCGGGGCGTCCGTGGTTTGGCTTGAATCCGGGGGCGGAATACGGCCCGGCCAAGCGCTGGCCGGCGGAGCGTTTTGTGGAGGCGGCCCAAAGTTTGCGGGAGAAAACCCGCTGCCGCTGGATGCTCCTGGGAGGCCCGGGCGACCGCGCCCTGGCGGAGACGATCGCGGGCGACATCGCCCGCGCCACCGGGGAACCGCCGCTGAACCTGGCCGGGAAAACCAGCCTGCGCGAGTTGGCCGCCGTCTTGAAAATTTGCGATTTGGTCTTGACAAACGACAGCGGGCCGATGCACCTGGCGGCGGCCGTGGGCGCGCCGGTGACGGCCATTTTTGGCAGCACGTCGCCGGAGCTGACCGGGCCGCTTTTCTCCTTGCGCGCGCAAGTGGCGCGCGGCCACGCCCCCTGCGCCCCCTGTTTCCGCCGCCAATGCCCGGTGGACCTGCGTTGCCTGCGCGGCCTTACGACGGAGCAGGTGGTGGCGGCGGCGTTGCGATGCCTGGCGGGGAATTGACAATTTTCAATTGACAATTATCAATTCTCCCGATGACTTCCGCCGCGAGCGCCTCGTAGGCCGCCGCGCCGGCGCTGGCTTTGTCGTAATAAATGATCGGCTTGCCGAAACTGGGCGCCTCGGCCAGCCGCGTCGCCCGCGGGATGACCGTGTCAAACACCTGGCCGCCAAAATGCGTCCGCACCTCCTCCAGCACCTGGGCCGAAAGCCGCGTGCGGGCGTCGAACATCGTCATTACCACCCCCAGCAACTCCAGGCGCGGATTGATGCCCGAAGCGCGCACCTGGTTGAGCACCTTGTGGCTCATGGAAATGCCTTCCAGCGCGTAATACTCGCATTGCAGGGGAATGATCAGGTAATCCGAGGCGGCGAAGGCGTTAAGCGTCAGGAGGCCCAGCGACGGCGGACAGTCAATGATAATAAATTCATGCCGCCCGCCCTCCGCCAGCGGACGCAGCAGGCCTGCCAGCCGCTGCAAATGGTTCCCGGCCCGCGCGATCTCCACTTCCGCCCCGCACATGTCCACTTCGCTGGGAATGATTTCCAGCCGCTCGAAGGCGGTCGGGCGTATTTTCTCCAGCAGCGTCCCTTCGCCCAGCAAGGGCCGGTACGCGCTGGCGCCCTCGGTCTTTTCCAGGCCCAGGCCGCTGGTGGCGTTGGCTTGCGGGTCCAGGTCCAGCAGCAGGACCCGCCGCCCCGCCTGGGCCATGCAGGCCGCCAGGTTGATGGCGGTGGTCGTTTTTCCCACCCCGCCTTTTTGATTGGCCACGGATATGATTTTACTCGGCACAACGGGATTTAATCCCATCCCGCTTCGTTGGAAAAGACATTTGCGTCATGCAAAAGACTGGATTTTGGCCGCAACATGAAGCAAGTTGCGTTGTATGAAGTTCATTCTGACCACTCATAACGTGACGTTAACCAAAGCGATTGAAGAGCACATTCTTTCCCGCCTCGAAAAATTGGAGCACCTGGATCGCTATTGCACCAGCGCCCGCGTCAGCCTGGAACATGACCACCTCAAACGCCCGGATCGCCAGTTCGCCTGCTCCATGCGCCTCTCGGTGCCGGGGCCGGATTTGTACGCCCTGGATTGCAAGGAGGATTTGTACGCGGCCATTGACCTAGTCACCAAAAAAATCGAGCAGCAATTGCGCAAACGGCACAACAAATTCAAGGCCCGCAAACATGCCGCCGGCACGGGCGTCAAGGAAGCCCGCCGCGCCTCCGATACTTGACGTCCGCCCGCCCCGACAGGCCCCGGCCCCTGCACGCTCATGTTGTTGCGCGCCCGCATTGTCTTGCCCATTGCCGCGCCCCCCATTGAAAACGGGGCCGTCCTGCTCTCCCACAACCGCATCGCCGCCGTGGGCTGCTGGCGCGATATGGCTCCCGCTGCCCGCCAGCCAGCGGTGGATTTGGGGCCGGTCATCCTGCTGCCCGGCCTGGTCAACGCCCACTGTCATCTTGACTACACCGACATGACCGGACTGCCGCCGCAAAAACACTTCCCCGACTGGATCAAGGGCCTGCTGGCCCTCAAGGCGGCGGCCGGCTACACCGACTACGCCGCCGCCTGGATTGGCGGCGCCAAAATGCTCGCCCGCTCCGGCGCCACCACGGTGGCCGACGTGGAAGCCGTGCCGGAACTGCTGCCCGAAGTCTGGTCTTGCACGCCCTTGCGCGTCTTTTCGTTCCTGGAAATCATCGCCGTCCAGCGCCGCCGCGCGCCGTCCGAAATCCTGCGCGAAGCCGCCGCCAGGATCAAAAGCCTTTCCTCCGCCCGCGGCGCCGCCGGCCTTTCCCCGCACGCGCTCTACTCCACCACGCCGGAGTTGTTGCGCCAGACGGCCGTCCTGGCCCGCCGCCGCCGCTGGCGCCTGACCACCCACCTGGCCGAATCGGCCTCCGAGCACGAAATGTTCGCCGGCCGGCGCGGTCCTATGTTTGACTGGCTCAAACCCCAGCGCGACATGTCCGATTGCCAGGGCCGGTCGCCCGTGCAACAAGCCCGCCGCTGCGGCCTGCTGGGCGAAAATTTCCTGGCCGTCCATGCCAACTATCTCGACGACGCCGACGTCGCGGCCCTGGCCCAATCCGGCTCCAGCGTCGTGCATTGCCCGCAAAGCCACGCCTATTTCGGACACGCGCCCTTCCCCTTCCACAAACTGCGCGAGGCCGGCGTCAACGTCTGTTTGGGCACCGACAGCCTGGCCAGCGTGCTGGCGACTTCCCGCGCCAAACCCGAACTGAATATGTTCGCTGAAATGCGCGCTTTCGCCGCCGCCCATCCCGGCGCTTCCCCCGAAACCATCGTGCGCATGGCCACCCGGAACGGCGCGCGCGCGTTGGGATGGGAAAAGCGGGTCGGCGGCCTTTTCGAGCAAGGGCTGGCCGATATGATCGCCCTCCCGTTCCACGGCAAAACGGAGGAAGCGTGGGCGTCCGTCGTGCATCACGAAGGCCCGGTCCCGCTCGTGATGATGGACGGGAAATGGATTCAGGGTCATGGCCCCGCGTGACGCCGGACCTCAATCATCCTCTTCCTTGAGCTTGAACACAAACGCGGCGCGGACGGGCACCGGCATGGCGGAATCGGCCCCGCGCACCGATTTCCAGATTACTTCGTTCAAAAGGTAATCGTCCGCCGCGTCTTCCCGCGCGAAATTCATTTTCAGGTCCCCGCCCCAGGCCGTCAGCCGGTTCTTCTCCCCCAGATTGACGTTCGCCGGCGCCACATCATAAGGACGCAAGTCCGGCTCCGCTTGGAACGAGCCGTACATCGGCGTCGCCGCCGCGTCGAACTGCGACATCGGCTTGAAACCCAGAATCAACTCCATCGTCCGCAACAGGCTGGTGGTCGAATACATCGTCGAATCCTTCGCGCCCCGCTTGGCGTAAGGGCTGGCCACCAGCGCCACGGTCCGGTGCGCGTCCACGTGATCGGAGCCGCTTTGCGAATCGTCTTCCACCACAAAAATGGCCGTTTGCGCCCAATACTTTGAATGGCTGACCATTTGGATGATGCGCCCCAGGGCCAAATCGTTTTGCCCAAGGTAGGCGGTGGGCGTGGGAAAGGAGGGCGTGGCCCCGTGCGTGTGGTCGTTGGGCAGACGGACGATTTGCAGGCGCGGCATTTGATCGGCCGCCTCCAGCCGCTTGAATTCTGCCATGTAGCGATCCGCTCTTTGCAGATCGCTGTAGCCCAGGTCAAATCCCCGATACATCGGGTCAATGTGCCCTTGCAGGCTCTTGACTCGGGCGCGCACGGGCTGGTTGGTTGGCTGGTCGAGGCTGACAAATTCCCCGTAGCTGAGGTAACTCACCCCCGCCTCGCGCGCGCGATCCCATAGATAGCCGGCGTACGGCGCGGCAATGGGAAAATGACCTTCGCCGGGATAGGGAAATTTGCCGTCGCGATTGTGGCCGTAGTTTTGCGGCCACGCCTTCTCCACAAAATCGCTGCAATACGCCCCCATGCTCCATTCGTGCCCGGCGGCGCTGATTTCCGCGTCCGCGTAAAAATTATCCAGCAGCACGAATTCCCGCGCCAGCTTGTGATGGTTGGGCGTAACGTGTTCGGGAAAAAGGCAAACCTTGGCGTCGCCATTCCCCTGCGGCATGTCGCCCAGGACCTGGTCGTAAGTCCGATTCTCCTTGATAATATAGATGACATACTTGATGGGGCTGGCATCCCCCACCCTGGCCGGAATCGGGTTGCCCGCCGGCGGCGTCATGGTGACGGCGGCCTCCGCCTTGAGCGGCGCGCAGGCGTAAGCTTGACTCGTCCACGCCGCCATTTGTTCCGCCCAATGCCCGCTGTCCGGCAGGTCAATGACGCTGAGAGTGCCGTTGTACAAGGCGGCGATATACTCCCTGGCTTTGGACTTGGGAATATTGGACTTGGGGGTGGCGCCTTTGCCGTTGGCCACCAGCAGACGCCGTCCGTCCGGCGTCACCCGCACCGAAGTCGGATACCACCCCGTCGGAATAAAACCGCCGGACGCGCTTTTGCCGCGCTGGCTGACATCGAACACCGCGATGGCATTGACGTTGGCATTGGCCACGAACAGCGTCTTCTCATCCGGCGAGAGCGCCAGGCTGTTGGGAGTCGAACCGGGCGGGGCGTCGGGGAAAAAGGCCGCCCAAATCGTTTCCAGCGCCTGGCCGCTGGCGGTGTCCAGGACGGTGACGGTGTTGCGATTGGCGTTGGCAACATAGAGCAGCTTGCCTGATCGGGTCAGCGCCATTTCACAAGGATGATCTTCCGCCGGCCAGCGCGTCAGAACCTTGCCCGCGGCCGCGTCCACCACGCTGACGGACGCCTGCGCCCACAGGCTGATGTAGAGACGCTGCCGCTTCTCATCCAGACAACAAGCGTAAGGATAAGTGTATTCGGGGTCTGTGCCATAGAAGCCCATTTCCGTGCGAAGGTCCTCCAAAAATCCCTGCGCCATGCGCGAGTAGAACCGGTTTTTGCCCAAGAGGCCCGCCAACCCGCCTTTGCCGGCGTCGTCCTCCAAATCATTCAGCGGAATGACCGGCGTCATGGCCTCGCGCGCGGGTTTTGTTCCGAGACTGATATCCGTGATGGCCGGGTTCGGCCCCAAGGCCGCCACGGCCACGCTGTCGCCCAACACGTCAGCCACAAACAGCCGTTTCTCCGCCCGGTCCACCGCCAACCCGCACGGCACCGCCCGCAAGCTCTTGTCATGCACCCTGATCTCGACATGGTTGCTCAGTTGCCCGTTGAGAAACGAAAACCGGTGAACCACCTCATCCCCCGCCCCGCTGCAATACAGCGTGTTGCCGTCATGCGAAAACGCCAGCCCGTAAAACGCCACGCGCAACGGCGCGCGGCACGAGACCGCGCCCGTGTTCAAATCCACCGCCACCACCTCATGCGGCGTGTAGCCCGCCAGCAACACCGCCGCGTAGCGCCCCTTGGGCTCGACGGCCACGTTGACCGGAAAGCAATTGCCCAGTTCAATCTGGCGTCCCGCCGGGCGGACCGACCACTGATTATGCAGCAGCACCGAGCCGTCGGGTTGCGGCCCGGGCCACTTGACGGCGTCCTGCGCCTGTTGGCCCGGACACGCCTCCGTTGCCGCAAGGAGCAAACAAAACAAACAAAAATGGCTCACTTGGTTTTGCGCAGGCTGGCAATGAGCTTTTCAGCCGGCTGGCTTTTGAGTTTGCCGGAGCGAAAGGCTTTGATGGCGCTTCTGGCTTCGTCCGCCGTTTCCTGCCGCCACGTTTCGATGCGACGCTGGCGCAACAGGCCTTCGAGAATTTCCTGTTCCTCCACAGGCAATGCTTCGGCCTGGGTCAGAACCCGATCCAAAGTTAAAGAAGCCATAAGCTCAATTCGTTCGTTTGAATCTCCACTGTTTGCCCGAGATTGCCAAGTTATTTTTCGGATGGAATGGCACTTATGTTTTACCGCCCGGGTTCGGGAAACGCCGTGTCGAAATTGTAGCCGCCTCGGAAATCGTCTTTCGTGTCCTCGGGGCGTCCGGTTAACCGTCCTGCTTCTATCAGACTGAAAACGATGTCGCCAAAATCTTCACATTTGAAGACGCCCCAAGAACTTAATACCGATTTGGCCTTACCGCCAAACACCTCAAGAGCGTAACGGCGAAGAACCTCTAAAAGTTGGCCGCCAGATATATGGGAACGAGCGAAATCCCCAGAAGTGAATTGGTCCAGGAGAAGTTTCTCGCAAGCTTCCAAGACGAAATGGTAGGCATCTATCGTATAGCGTGTGTCACGATTCACGATTTCCAGCAAGGGGTCGGCCGGGTTCATATATTCCCACATCTCACCGGAAAGCACGCGAGGAGTGGGACTGAAGGTAACCGACTTTGCACAAATCGCGCATAAGTAGCGCCTTGTTTTTTTGTTCCCAGTGATTTGCGTAATGCTTGCCTTCGCTTCGTGTTGATTGCATTCGTTGCAGAGCATGTGTTTTGTCGCCAGTATGAGATCAGAATGCCACTCGCACAAGCACAGTCTTTCCCCCTTTGTTGCCTTCTGTTTGGCTCTCAAAGGCTTACAGAAGCAAACGAAGGCAACGAAGAAGAAATCCCGGCGCCGAAGAATTTTGTCCTGCGCCCTTCAAAACAACCCCGCTCAAATCAATACTGTCAAACCGTATGCTTCAAACCGTTCATCTGCCGTGACAACGGCAAGGTCATTCATTTTGGCGGCGGCGATGATAAATCGGTCGCAAGGGTCGTTGTGAATCGGCGGAAGTTGGACGGCGGCGATGCAGACGTTCAGGTCCAGCGGGAGAACAGTAAGCCCATGATGCTCGATAATGTTGTCAAACCACTCTTGCGGCGGACAGGGCAGCTTGAGCTTTGCTTTGGCCGCCTTGGTGGCGATTTCAAAACCGCTGATGGCTGAAACATAAACCGCCGGAGCCTCATTAATCCGCTTGAGCGCCGGGCGGCTGAGTTTTTTATCACCGCTGGCCAGCCAGAGCAGGGCGCAAGTGTCCAGAATCATCGAGCCGCCTCCGGCCATTCATCGGCGGAAAGCGGTTCGACCGGATCGTACCGGATTTCGATTTTGCTCAAAGCAGGATGCGCTTTGGTCCGATTTGCCCGGCGGTGCGGCACAAGGTCGGCCACCGGCACCCCATAACGGCAGATGACGATGGATTGGCTGTCCTTTTCCAGGCTGGCCAGCAGGCTGGAAAGGTTGGTTTTCGCCTCGTGAACATTCACCGTTTTCATGGCAGACAGGTTAGTCCAGTTAGTCAGCCACGTCAACGGTGGATTGGCATGGTTTGTTAGCTGCCAGGATCAATTGCAGATAAACGGCGGCGGAACCGGCAATTTTGTTGGAGCGGCGGGCAAAAGAGGGTATGTTGAGGATTGACGATGCGGCGTGAAACGGATTTTGTGCTCGAACAGGCCGCCTGGCCGGCAATGCTCCTGGATGAAAATGGCCGCATTTGCCGGGTCAACCAGGCCGCCCGGCGCGTCTTTGACCTGCCCCCCTCCCTGCGCGCGGCTTCCCTGGCTTCGCTGTGGGATGACGACAACAAGACGCCGCCGGAACAGTTTCTGCGCGAACAGCTCGCCGCCGGAACGGCCCCGTTGAAGCTGCTTGCGGCCGGGGGCGTCAAGGCCCCGTTCGTCGCGCACGGGACCAAAGTGGCGCGGGACGGACATATTTATGTGGTGCTGCAATTGTTCAAGGATTCGGGCGCGGCCTTCCCGGAATTGACATATATGGCGCCGGTCAAGGAACCGCCGCCGGCGCCGGTCGCGGCGGCCAGGCAGGACGATGATTTTCTGCTGCAGGAAGCGGATTGGCCTGTCTTGCTGGTGCGGAAGAACGGCAAAGTGCTGCGGGCCAACCGCGCGGCCGTGCGCGCCTTCGGTTCCGGGATCGAAAAGGAGGATGGCACATTGGCCGCGATATGGTCGCCGCCCAACCAGGGCGCCGCCCTCCAATTCCTGTCCCTGCCGCCGCCCGTGGCGCCGGTTCCCTTGACGTTCCGTCTCAAAAGCGGATTGCCGGGCGCGTTTCTGGCCCAATGGTGCCTGACGGCCGACGAGGATATCGGGCTGCTGCAATTGCTCAAGGAAGCGCCGCGGGGGAACTTGCCGGCTGCCGAGTCCAAACCCACGGCGGCGCCGGCGGGGGTGGAGGCGAGTCTGGCGCACAAGCAAAAACTGGATTGCGCGTTGCAACTGGCGCGCACGGTGGCGCTGGATTTCAACAACGCGCTGACCAGCATTCTGGGCCATGCGTCGTTGCTGTTGAGCAAAACCGAGGCGGGCCATCCGTGGCGCGGGTCGCTCAACGAGATCGAGAAATCGGCGGCCAAGGCGGCGGAAATCGCCAACGATCTGGCCGCCTTCAGCCGCCAGGAGAAAGACAGCCGCGTGCAGGTGGCCGGCAATCTCAACACGCTGCTGGAGCGGACGGTGGAGGCGGTGCAGAGTTCGCTCCCAAAACCGGTCAAGATCGTCTGCCAGCTTGAGCGCAAACTTTTCACCGCCAGTTTTGACGAGGCCAAAATGCAGCAGGCCCTGGCCAAGATTCTGGAAAATGCCGTCGAGGCCGTCAAGAGCGACGGCCAGATCACCGTCCAGACCCGCAACCTGGAATTGTCGGAGCCGAAGCAGGATCAGACGGCCAAATTGGCGCCGGGCCATTACGTGTGCGTGGAGGTGACGGACAACGGCGCGGGCATCGCGGCGGATGTCCTGCCGCGCATCTTCGAGCCGTTTTTCACGACCAAAGGCGCGCGGCATCGGGGTTTGGGTCTGGCCTGGGTTTATGGCATCATCACCAACCACGGCGGCGCGGTGGCCGTCTCCAGCCAGCCGGGGGCGGGCGCCAGCGTGCGGGTGTATCTGCCGGCCACGGGCAAGATCGTGCGGGCGGCGCCGGTGGCGACGGGGGACCTGAACGGGACGCAGACGATCTTATTTGTGGACGATGAAGATATATTATTGACGATGGGGCAGATGATTCTGTCCTCCTACGGTTACACGGTCCTGACGGCCAGCAGCGGCCAGAAGGCGCTGGAGATATTCACGCAATCCCAAAAGCCCATTGACCTGGTCATCACCGACCTGGTCATGCCCCAAATGAGCGGGCGGGAACTGAGCGAACAGATTCTGCGCACGGCGCCCAACACGCGCATCCTGTGGTCCAGCGGTTACGTGCGCTCGACCAGCCCGGAGGAACAGGAGCGGTACTTGCAGAAGCCCTTCACCAGCCAGGACTTGCTGCGCAAGGTCAAACAAGTGCTGACGGAGTAGCTCAAGTCTTTCCCGCCCGCGCCGATAAGATATTGAGTCAATTTATGCTTTTGACGCGGGCCGGCCACCAAGGCGGTTGTGAGGGGTGGTTTCTAGGGACAGTTCGCGCCGGAAGATTTTATGAGCGAGAATACAGCAGCTCAAATGGAGGCGCCTGGCCTTGGGCTGGCGATGGCCGCGATGTCGCCTGGCGCGGAGGCGACCGAGCTCAGCCGGACCCGGCAAGCCCTGGCGGCCAACGAGAGCCTGCTGCGCCAGTTTGTCCAGCACACCCCGGCCGCGGTGGCGATGTTTGACACCGAGATGCGCTGCTTGCAGGCCAGCGACCGCTGGCTGACTGACTACGGCCTGGAGGGACGGAACATCGCCGGATTGTCCTATCACGAGATGTTCCCCGAATTGCCCGGCTGCTGGAAGGAAGTTTACCGCAACGTCCTGGCTGGAGCGACCGAGCATTGCGAGCGCGACCCGATTACGCGCCGCGACGGCTCGGTGGAATGGATGCAGTGGGAGGCCCGCCCCTGGCGCACGGCCGGCGGGGTCGTCGGGGGGCTGATTCTTTTCACGCAATTCATCACCGAACGCATCCACATCGAGGAGGCGCTGCGGTTGAGCCAGGACAAGTTCCGCTCGGCCATGCAGCACTCGCCCATTGGCATGGCGGTGGTCGGGCCGGACGGGCGCTGGCTGGAGGTCAATCACGCCTTGTGCAGGATGGTCGGGTACACGCGCGGCGAATTGCTGGTGGCGGACTTTGAGTTGGTGACGCACCCGGAGGACCGCGAGGCCAGCTTGCACTACATGCAGCGGATGTTGGAGCGGGAGATCGAGAGTTTTCAAATAGAAAAGCGGTATTTGCACAAAAGCGGGCAGACGATCTGGGTGCAATTAAACGTCTCGCTGGCGTGGAATCCCGACGGCACGCCGCGGCATTTCGTGGCGCAGATTCAGGACATCACCGAGCGCCGGCGGGCGGAGGAACAACGCAAGAAGCTGGAGGAACAATTGCGCCAGGCGCAAAAGATGGAAGCCTTGGGATCGCTGGCGGGCGGCACCGCCCATGAGTTCAACAACATCCTGGGCATTATTATTGGTTACAGCGATCTGGCCAAACTGGAATTGGCGGACGGGCACCCCGTGGCCCGGCATCTGGAGGAGGTGCTCAAAGCCAGCTTGCGCGCCAAGGAAATCGTCCAGCAAATCCTCACCTTTACCCGCCAGCAAAAAGACCAGCGCGAACTGATTTTCCTCCATCCCATTGTGGCCGACACGGTGAAGCTGATCCGCACGACCCTGCCCGAGGAAGTGAAGATCGAGACCGACCTTGTTCCCGGCGCCAGCGCCATTTTGGGCAATCCCACGCAAATCCATCAGGTCCTCATCAATCTTTGCACCAATGCCTGGCACGCCATGAAGAAGGGCGGCGGGTTGATCCGCGTCAGCCAACGAACCGTCACCCTGGATCCCACGGCCCCGGCTCTGCACGCGGCCTTGCACGCCGGACCGTATGTGCGCCTGTCCGTCGAGGATAACGGCCAGGGCATGGACGCGGCCACCCAGGCGCGCATTTTTGAGCCGTTCTTCACCACCAAAGGCCCCGGCAAGGGGACGGGACTGGGCCTGGCCGTGGTGCATGGCATTATGCAGGCGCACGACGGCGCGGTCGTCGTGCAAAGCCAGCCGGGCCAGGGCACGACTTTTCATCTTTACTTCCCGGCCGAATTGGCGGCCCCGGCCAAGTCCTTATCCGAGGGGCCGGCTTCGCTGCCGTGCGGCGCGGGCGAGCATGTTTTGTTGGTGGATGATGAAGCGGCTTTGGCGCAAGCCGCCACCCTGTCGCTGGCGCGTTTGGGCTACCGCGTCACCGGCGTTCACTCCGCGGCCGAGGCGCTGAAGTCCTTTCATCTTCAACCCGAAGAGATTGATTTGGTCATCACCGATTTGACCATGCCCGGCATGAACGGCATTGAGCTGGCCAACGCCTTGCATGACATCCGGCCGGAATTGCCCATCATTTTGGCTTCCGGTTTCGGCGGCATGAGGACGGCCAATTTCGCCAATGGTCCGGGCCAGCGCGCGGTGCTGCAAAAGCCCTTCACCACGGAAGTCCTGGCCCGCACGGTGCGGCAAATGCTGGCGCGTTCCTCCCTGAGTTGAAGTGCGCCCGGACGGAAACCATTTCTTCTTTCAGTGCTTGCGCAAAATGGATTTGCGCCTAATATGACAACCCGCGCCCGATCCTGCCGGACGACCCGGCCAGGAGGCGCGGAGCATGAAATGGAGTTTTTAGTATGATCGGCACAATTCGACGGCACCAGAAATGGCTTTGGGGTATTATTATCGCCGCCACCATTTTTTCCTTTGTTTATTACCTTTCGCCCACGCAGCGGTACGGCGCAGGCCAGGGCTATCGCGATTCCTCCAATCCCGACCTTGGCTCGGTCAATGGCGAACCGATCACCGTGGATCAACTCCGGGCCGCCGAAAGGGAAGCCCGCCTCTTTTACTTCCTGCGCACCCACGTCTGGCCCGACTCCGCGGAACAAACCAAACAGATTCGGAACATGGCCGAACAGGGCCTGGTGGTCCAGTCCCTGCTCAAGGATTACCATATCACCGCCACCACCGAGGCCGCCGCCCGTTTCACCAAGCAAATCTTTGGCGTCCCGCCCGATCAATCCATGCCGCTGGATAAATTCAACGACTGGGTGCAGAACGAGTTGATGCGCCGGGGCGGCCTGACCCTGGACGACTTTGACCGCTTTGCCCGGCATCAAGCCGCCCAGGATTACCTCATGTCCCTTTTTGGCATGAGCGGCAAACTCATCACCCCCAAGGAGGCGGAGTTTTTCTACCGCCGCGAAAATGAACCCATGGTCACGGACATCGTTTCCTTCCCCACGTCCAACTTTTACGCCGCCACCGCGCCCTCCGACGCCGAATTACAGGACTATTTCACCAAACACGAAGCCGAATACAGGCTGCCCGACCGCGTGCAAATCAACTTTGTCGTCTTTGAACCTTCCAACTACATGGCCAAAGCCGACACCTTGCTGGGCACCAACGTGAGCGAAAAGGCCGCTGAACTCTATCACCAGCAAGGCCCGGATGCCTTCAAAGATGAGTCCGGCAAAAATCTGAGCGAAACCGAGGCCGTGGCCAAGTTGCAAAAGCAAATGCGCCAATACGCCGCCTTTCAGGAAGCCAGAAAGGCCGCCAATGAATTCCTGAGCACGCTGACCTTGGGCCATGACGACACCCATCCTTTTTCCACCTCCGACCTTGCGAAACTGGCCAAAACCAGGAACCTCGCCGTCAAAACGACCGAGCCTTTCGACGAAAAAGACGGCTGCAAAGACCTTGTTCTGCCAGCCAAGGCCATGCACGTCCTGTTCTCCTTGCGGGATGATGCGCCGGACGACCCGGAAAAGGCGATGCTCTACCCCTCTTCCCCATTGCCCGGCGAGACCAATGTTTATGTCGCCGGCCTGCAGAAGCGGTTTCCCAGCCAGTTGCAGCTCCTGGCTTCCGTGCGCGACCAGGTTTTGAAGGACTACCGTGATTCCAAAGCCCTCGCCCTGGCCAAGGACGCGGGGGACAAATTTGCCGGCGCCGCGCAAGTCGGCCTGCAGCAGGGCAAATCGTTCGACGCCCTTTGCGCGGCCCAGAATCTCAAACCAGTCGCCCTTTCTCCCTTTGCTCTGGTGGCCACCAATCCGCCGCCGGGGCTGGACAGGCTTTCCTTCCAGCATTTGCAGGAATCGGTCTTTTCGCTGCCGGCTGAGGCAAGTTCAAGGTTCATTCCCACCACCGACGGCGGCATGGTCGCTTACATGAAGGCGCGGCTGGCGGTGGATGCGGACCGGATGAAGCAGGAACTGCCGTACTATCTGGCCCGCATGCGCGAACAGCGCCAGGTCGCCGCCTTTCAGGAATGGTTGAGCCGCCAAATCCAATTGCGCCTGATCCCGCCGCCAGGCGACCAAACCGGCGCGGGCTGAGTCGTGAGCCAGATCATCAAACTCTCCTCCCCGGCCACGGCCGAATTCTGGAAAATCCAGGTCCTTTTTGAGGACTCCTCCATGCTGGCGCTGGACAAACCGCCCGGCTTGCTCGTTTCGCCAGACCGCCACCAGCCGGAGCGGCCGAGCTTGATGAAGTTGCTGCACCGCGACCTGGAACGCGGAGCGGCCTGGGCCAGGGAGCGCGGCCTCCATTACCTCATGCCAGCGCACCGGCTCGATCCTTCCGTCAGCGGCGTTCTCTTGCTGGCCAAAGACAAACCGACCCTGGTGGCTCTGGCCAACCAATTCGGCGCCGAGAAGCCGTCCAGAGTGTTTGTCGCCCTGGTGCGCGGCCAGGCCGGGGAATCCAGCTTCGAGTGCGACGCCATGCTCGCGCCGCACCCGTTGCGGACGGGTTACGTGCGCGTTGATCCCAGGGATGGCAAGCACGCGCGCACGGCCTTCACCGTGCGGGAAATCTTCGACGGTTACCTGCTTTTGGAATGCCGTCCCCTGACCATGCGGACGCATCAAATCCGCGCGCATCTCAAACACTTGCGGCTGCCGCTGGTGGGCGACGAGCTTTACGGCGGTTCGCCCCTGTGGCTGTCCACCCTCAAAACCGAATACCGTCTCAAGCCCGGCCAGAGCGAGCGGCCGCTCATCGCCAGGGCGGCCTTGCACGCCGAACAACTGACCCTTTCCCCGCCCGCCGCCGGCGAAAGCGAGCATGTGCGGATTGAAGCGCCGTGGCCCAAGGACCTGGCCGTGGCGATTAAATATCTCCGTCGCTACGCGGGGCACGCGACCGGGAACGATGCCATTGGAACCGCTGATAAACGCGGATAACGACGCGACCGAATGGCGCTCTCTTGTTTAGTGTGAGGCGTGTTGACGCGCCATTCCAACACGCCTTGGTTTCACCTTTCCTCCTTACGTCAAACTCCCGATTCGGCGCAGGCACAGGGAAGGCTGCTTGAGTTTTCGCGAGTCTTCCAGGTCCACCACGAACTCGGCCACCCAATCGTTGTGCTCCTGCGGGTCCACCAGCATTTGCTGCACGCGCCAGGTCTTTTTGTCCTCGGAGGGCGTCACATAAGTGTGGCGCGCGTTGCGGGCGTTGGGATCGAGGTTGATGCCTTCGTGCCCGACATGAAAGGCGTCCAGCGCCTCTTGCAGCCGCGCGCCGGACCAGGGCTGGCCGTCCGGGTCGTTGGGGGAACTGAGGTGGGCGACGGCCTGCTCGAAATCGCCGATGACCAGGCCGCGCAGGAAGGAAAAGATGAGGACGCGAATGGCCGCCGTGAAGGTCTTGGTGTCCCGCGTGAGGTCCTGCCCGGCGGCTTCGGCGCCGGGCGGGCGGACTTCCTTGGTTTCGGCGCGCAGGAAATTGGGATCGCGCATTTTCTCCCATTCGTCCAGCAGGCTGGAATCCACCTGGCGGATCATCGTTCCGAGGTAAAGTTCCATCTCGCGCACCTGGTCGTTCTTGGCCGTGTCGGGCACGGTTTGCGAGAGCGTTTTAAAAACATTGTTGAGATGGCGCAGCAGAACGCCCTCGGCGCGCTGCAATTCGTAGTCGCGGATATAATCGGAGAAGGAGCGGAACGACTCGAACATTTCGCGCGCAATGGACTTGAGGCGGATGTTTTCCTGCCCAACCCACGGATGCCGCGCGGCGAAATTGTTGAAGGTCGAATAGACGAATTCGCGGTTGGGTTTGGGATGTTCCAGTTTTTCCAGTTCCTCCATGCGCCGATCGTAGTCCAGCCCTTCCAGCTTCATCTCCGCCATTTTTTGCGTCTTGAGCTTGTCAAGTTGTTTGCGCAGAATAATGTCCGGGTCTTCCAGAATGGACTCCACCAGCGTGAGCAGGACCAGGGCGTAATCCGGCTGTTGCGGGTCCATCAGCGGAATCGTTTCCAGCAGATAGAGCGACAACTCGTGGTCCATGGAAAAATCGTCCTGCAAGGTGGCGTTGACGCGGAGAGACGCGCCCTGCTCGGTCTTGGGAATGAACTCGATGATCTTGTGCTCCACCAGGGAACGAAACAGTTGCCACGCGCGCCGGGTGTGGGCCTTTTTGGCCTTGGGGCTTTCGTGGCAATCATGGATGAGCCGCCGCATGGCGGCGCAGCCGTCGCCCGCGCGGCTCAGGACGTTGAGCAGCATGCCATGCGAAACCTGGAAGCGCGAGGCCAGCCGCTCGGGCGGCGCGGAAATCAAACGGGTGAAGGTGTTTTTGTCCCAATTGGCGAAATTTCTGTCCGGCGGCTGGCGTTTGACGGTTTTTTTTCCGTCGCGCGCGGCTTTGCCGGCCAGCTTGAGATTTTCAATGACGTGTTCCGGCGCCTGCGCCACCACCCAGCCGCGGTCGTCAAAACCCTTGCGCCCGGCCCGGCCGCCGATTTGGTGAAAATCGCGCGCGCTCAGGATGGCGGTTTTCTGCCCGTCAAACTTGCACAGGCGGGTAAAAAGCACGGTGCGGATGGGCACATTGATGCCGACGCCCAGGGTGTCGGTGCCGCAGATAACTTTGAGCAACCCCTTTTGCGCCAGTTGCTCGACCAGCACGCGGTACTTGGGCAACAGCCCGGCGTGATGCAAGCCGATGCCGTGCTTGAGCCACTTGGCGATGTCGGGGCCGTACGGGCTGCTGAAGCGGAATCCGGCCAGGGCCGCGCCCAGGGCGGCCTTCTGCTCGCGGGTGCAGACGTTGATGCTGGTGAAATCCTGCGCGCTTTGGGCCGCCTCCAATTGCGTGAAGTGGACGACATAGACGGGCGCCTTGCCGCCGGCCACCAGGCTTTCCAGGGCGGTGGCCAGCGGCAGTTCGGAATAGGCGTATTCCAGAGGGACGGGACGGTCCTGCGAAGCGATGGCCGTGGTGGGGCGTCCGTTCAGGCGTGTCAGTTCCGTCTCGAAAAACGTGGTGTCTCCCAAGGTGGCAGACATCAGGAGGAATCGCGCCTGGGGCAAGGTCAGCAACGGCACCTGCCAGGCCACGCCGCGCTCGCGGTCGGCGTAGTAATGGAATTCGTCCATGACCACTTCCCGCACGCCGGCCGCCGCGCCTTCGCGCAGGGCGATATTGGCCAGAATCTCGGCGGTGCAACAAAGAATCGGGGCCTCGCGGTTGACGGAGGCGTCGCCGGTGCTCAGGCCGACGTTGTCGGGGCCGAACTCGCGGCAGAGGGCCATGAACTTCTCATTGACAAGCGCCTTGATCGGGCAGGTGTAAACCGAGCGCCGGCCCTGGGCCAGGGCCTGGAAATGCAGGGCGGTGGCCACGAGCGATTTGCCCGAACCGGTGGGGGTGTTGAGGATGACGTTTTTTTCCTCGAACAATTCCAGGATGGCGGACTCTTGCGCGGCGTAGAGCCGGAGGCCCCGGCCTTCGACATATTCGAGGAAGCGCCCCAGCAGCACGTCGTTGCCGGGCTGTTCGTTGCGCGGAATCAGGTTGTAAAGTGTGGCCGCCATAGCCCCGCCACTTTACCCCGCGGCCAGCCGGCTGAGAAGGATTATGGCGGGATTTGTTGGCCGGCGGATTTAGCGTTCCGCTTGCCGGTCAACTTCCTTCTTGCCGCAGAAGAGGTGGGAGACGCCGGCGGACTGGAGGTGCGCCAGGTAATCGTCGCCGACGCGCTCGGTGACAAGCAGGACAACATGATCGCCGTCCACTTCGTTCTCCTGGAAGTGGAGAGCGATTCGTGATCAGGTGTCGGGAGTGAAAAAAGTTTCATTTAGCTCGGAAGAGGGTGCCGTAGCCTTTCTCCGTGGCAAGCCGGTCATTGCGTTTGGGACCGCTGAATCAACTCCTGCGGGAGCGCCTCCAACGGCGCCTAGTCGGGTTACACCCCATAGGAAAGGACGATCCTTTGTCGTAATTGTTCTGATTGGCCGACGACAGACAGACTTTTGCCGTCATGTCGGCGTCAAGCAAGAACGAATAACAAAAGAATAATTATGAACACACTTGAAAGCAAAGGCGACTGGATTGCTTTAACACGGCGACATTGACCCTGACCACACATGACGAAGGAGGGATCACCGAAAGAGATTTCGCCCTTGCACGGCAGTGCGATGAGGTTTTCTCCAAATACTTCGCGCCGTGGTTAAGGCGTATCCCCGTGCAAGAGCATTAAGTCCTGGGTTTCGCAACATGTTGGGTGACGACACTACGCGGGCACCAGGATACCCCGGTTTTCGGGGGCGCTCACCGCTCTCCAGACCTTGAATTCGACGGAATGTTCACGGCGGTCATCCACCAAGGAGATTGTTTTCACGCCAAGTTCTTTTCCATCGAGAAAGAGTTGGTCCTCGTCGGCCGCATCAGCGACGAGCTGGGTCATGGTGACGTGATAGACAGTTTGCCGGTAGCGGTAGTGAATTTTGCAGGTCGTCCAGCTTTTCGGAAGCCGGGGTGTCAGGCTCAGTTTATCGCCTTGCAGGTTCACGCCGAGCAACGTCTCGATGAGCAGGCGGTACATCCAGCCGGCAGATCCAGTGTACCAAGTCCAGCCGCCCCGGCCCACGTGCGGCGCCACCGCATAGACATCCGCGGCGATGACATAAGGCTCCACTTTGTAGGTGGCGATGTGTTGGGGCGTGCTTCCATGATGGATGGGATTGAGCAACGCGAAAAGCTCCCACGCGCGCTCATTTTCTCCCATGAGAGCAAAGGCCATGGCGGCCCAAATCGCGCCATGGGTGTATTGGCCGCCATTCTCGCGGACGCCAGGAATATAGCCTTTGATGTATCCGGGATTGAGCGCTGATTTGTCGAAGGGCGGATCAAATAATTGAATCAGTCCGTCGTGGCGGCGCACCAGACGCTGAACGACGGATTCCATGGCCTGACTGGAACGATCAGGATCGCCTGCGCCGCTGATGACCGACCAGCTCTGTGGCAAGGAATCAATCTGACACTCCGGATTGGTCTGGGAGCCGAGTGGTTCGCCGCTGTCGAAATAGGCTCGGCGATACCATTGGCCGTCCCAAGCGTGTCGCTCGATGTTTTGCTGCAATTGCCGCGCCTCGGCCAGGCAGCGTTCGGCAAAGGCGGGATCACGGTGCGCGCGGGCCAGTGGGGCAAACTGGGTCAGCACGTCGTAAAGAAAGAAGGCCAGCCACACGCTTTCACCGCGTCCCTGGTTGCCTACCCGGTTCATGCCATCATTCCAGTCACCACACCCCATCAGAGGCAAACCGTGCTGGCCGAATTTGAGTCCGCGCTCGATGGCGCGCACGCAATGTTGGTAAAGGGTGGCCGACTCTTCGGAGCGATTCGGCAGATCATAGTAAGATTCCTCCTCCGGTTTGACCGGGCGGGCTTCAAGGAAGGGAATCTTCTCGTCGAGCACGCCGGTGTCCGCGATACACCCAACGTAACGACAGGTCACGTAAGGCAACCAGAGGAAGTCGTCGGAAATATGCGTCCGCACGCCGCGCCCAGACGGTGGGTGCCACCAATGCTGCACGTCGCCTTCGCGAAATTGCCGCGCGGCCGCGCGGAGCAGATGCTCGCGGGTCAGCGCGGGTTCGGCATGAACCAACGCCATCACGTCCTGCAATTGGTCACGGAATCCGTAAGCGCCGCCAGATTGATAAAACCCGGTCCGGCCCCAGAGACGGCAACTCAAAGTCTGATACAACAGCCAGCCATTGGCCATCACATTCACGGCGGGATCGGGCGAGTCCACGTTCACCGCGCCGAGGATTCGATTCCAATAATCGCAAACACCTTCGAACGCCACACGGCTGGAGTCTGCCCTGCGAAAGCGCCGGATCAGATTCTGCACATCGGCCGCATTGCGGCCGACCCCGAAACGAAAACTCGTTTCCCGCTCCTGGCCATCCGCCAAATTGAAAGCGATTTGCACCGCTCCGCACGGATCAAGCCCCGCGCCGACTTTGCCGGAAAGGCGCGTGTGTTTCAGCGCCGCCGGCTGCGACAAACTTCCGTTCCGGCCCATGAACTCCTTGCGATCCCCGGTGAGAGTGCGCGCAGGATCGTTGACGTCAAGGAACACGAGGCGATCGGGGAATTCAGTATTGTAGTAATTGCGCGCCAATAATGCGCCGGTCTTGAGGTCCACTTCGGTTTGGACGTGCAGCAGGCTTTTCTGCCTCAAGTCGCCCAGCACCCATTCCCAGTAACCGGTGACCGACAAGCGCCGTGGATGCCCCGAAACGTTGCGCAATTTCAAGACCGTGAATTTTACCGGGGCGTCCATGGCCACATAAACCCACAACTCGGAGGCGATGCCGTTTTCGGTGTGCTCGAACACGGTGTAGCCAAAGCCATGTCGAATGACATAAGGCGTTGCGCCGCGCGCGGGCAACGGCGTGGGAGACCAGAACCGCCCTGTCTGCTCGTCGCGAATATAGAAAGCCTCCCCGGTGGTGTCCTGGACAGGATCATCGCTCCAGGGCGTCAGTCGAAATTCATGGGAGTTTTCGACCCAAGTATAAGCCGCTCCGCTCTCGGAAACAACCGTCCCGAAACTGGGATTGGCCAGCACATTGACCCACGGCGCCGGCGTCATCTGGCCGGGCTGAAGGGTGATGACATATTCGTGGCCGTCGCGGGTAAAGCCGCCCAAGCCGTTCGGAAAAATCAACTCGCGTGGCGGGAGTGGCGTAGGCAGATCCTCGGAACCGAAGCGGGTGGGCGTCAAGGCTGGCACCAAGGGTTCCAAAACACTTCGATGTTCCATTTGCTGGCTCAAAGTTCCCTTTTCATCGTCCAGAACAACTCGTGCCGCGGCTTGCAGGAGCACGCGGTCATCGTTGGGAATCTGTTCGAGGCGCCGGACGAAGATGCCGCCCGGCTTGTCCAGCATTTGCGCTTCGATGCCAGAGGAAATCAGGCTGGTAATTTGGTCTTGCAAGGACTGGCGGTAAACCGAAACGTCCTCGTTCAAGATGACCAGATCCACCGTCAGCCCCTTCATGCGCCAGTAGGAGTGCGCCTGGATCAACTGCCGCACGATTTCGATCTTCTCCGCGTCGCTGATGCGAAGCAGGATGATCGGCGCGTCGCCGGAAATGCCGTAGCTCCAGAGACCGCTTTGACCGCGCCGGTTGTTGAGCAAGACGCCGGGGTTGGCCCGGCGGGCGGGGTCGGCATAAATCAACGCGCCGGCCAAACGGCCATAGAGTTGGGCTTCCGCCTCCGAGGAGTTGAGTTGGCGCAAAGTCACCTGGCTGTGGGTCCAGGCCAGATCAAAGGCGCGCTCGGCCATGCGGGAGCTTTGATATTTTTCCACGTGCGCCAGCGCGGCTTCCCGGTTTTCGGTCACTCCAAGAACAAGAACAACGATGGCGGTTTCATCGGGCGCCAAGGTGACCGTTCGCCGCAGCGAAATGATGGGGTCAAGCACGGAACCGACGGTGTTGGACAAAGGCGACATCCTCCGCATCGCGGCCGGGTTGGCCAGGGTCCCGCCGCGTCCGACAAATCGGAGGCGATCCGTTTCACAGGAAATCTCCCCCGATTCACCACCCTGGCTCACCATGAGATGCAGCAACCACGGCGGCTTCTCTTCCTGGGAACGCGCGCGGCGGGTGCAGAGAATGGAGGAAGATTCCCGCGCGAACTCAGTCTGCACAAAGAGATTGCTGAAAGCGGGATGCGCCGCGTCCGCGTCCAGCGTGGCCAGCACCACCTCGGCGTAACTGGTCAATTCAATGACTCGCGTGACGCGTGAACGATTGGTGATCGTGATGCGCCGCAACTCCACGTCGTCTTCCGGCGACACGCTGATCTCGGTGTGGATTTCGAGGTCGGACTGTCGCTGCCGAAACTCCGCGCGGGACTGCGAGAAGATGGCTTCGTAGCCTTTGATAGTCCGCAAGGCCGGTTGATACGCGGTGGACCAAAATTCTCCCGTCGCCAGATCGCGCAGATAAACAAACGTGCCCCAGCAATCGCGCGTGGCGTCCTCGCGCCAGCGGGTGACCGCCAGATCGCGCCAGCGACTGTAGCCGCCGCCGGCGCTGCTGATGACCACGTGATAGCGGCCGTTGGACAAAAGGTGAACCTCCGGCGCCGGCGTGGTGGGATTGGTGAAAACGCGCATGACGGCTTCAGCGCTGGCGGCCTGCGTCCGCGATTCCGCAAATTCCAAATCTTCCGTGCGCACGCTCGGGGAGGCCTTGGGCACGCGCTCCTGCAAGAGCAAATCCGCCGCCTTGAGCAGCGGACAGGCCATAAACCGGCGTTGCATGGGGTAGTCCTGCAACACATTCACCAGAGCCAGCAAGCTCATCCCCTGGTGGTGCGCCATGAAGGAGCGGATGGTGGCGCTCATTTCGTCCGGCGGTAAACGCGACGGCGTGTAATCCACCGCTTCGTAGAAGCCGTAAGCGCCTTCCCGGCCTTCGCCCGCCATGCGTTGCAGGTTTTCACATGCGGCCCGGGGCGTGATCATCAGGGCCAGGGCCGTGGCGTACGGAGCGATGACCAAGTCCTCGGCCAACCCTCTTTTCAAGCCCAAGCCCGGCACGCCGAAGGCGCGATATTGGTAGTTCAGTTGGACATCGGTCCGGTTGTAGCCCGATTCGGAAACGCCCCAAGGCACGCCACGCAAATTTCCGTACGCGATTTGTTGCCGCACCGCCGCCTGGCAGGTGCGGTCGAGCAACGTGTTTTCATAGTTGGGCATGACCAGCAGCGGCATCAGATACTCGAACATCGAGCCGCTCCACGAAATCAGGATCGGTCCACCTCGGACCGCGACGAGCAGACGGCCCATGGAGAACCAGTGGTCCTGCGGAACTTGCCCTAAAGCGATAGCGACGTAGCTGCATAAGCGCGCCTCCGAGGCCAGCAGATCATAGAAGCTGGTGTCACAGCGGCGTTCGGTCACGTTGAAGCCGATGGAGAATAAATCTCTTGCCGTGTCGAACAGAAAAGTAAAATCCATCCCCGCCAGTTCGTCGCATTGCGCGGCCAAGGATTCCAACTCCAACAGCCGTTGGCGGGCATGGGCGCCGGCTTCTCGCAAGCAGCGCGCGAGATCAGCAAGTTGCCTTTGCTCTTCCTGCCGGGAGGCGGCGGGTTCGGTCGGGACGTCTTGCAAGGCCGCTTCGATTAACGGACAGAGCGTCAGTTCATATTTCGTGAGATCCCGCAAGCTTGGCGCTTGATCAAGCAGGGCGATTTTCTCCGCCAGTTTTGCCGCCGCTGACGCCGCCTCCGCAGGCCGGCTGCCGCGAGTCAAGGTTGGCCATGCCAGCCACGGCGCCAGAAAAAGAAGGTCGGCCAAATGCGCCTCGCAATTTTGCTTTAGAGCCACGGACCACCCCTTGATTTCTTCTGATTCGCCTGCCAGTGACGCGGCAATTTCCGTCGCCTGGCCCGTCGCCTCTTCCAACACGGCCATGGCCGCGCGCGGATCGGAAGGAAATTGTTTCAACGATTCGCCGAGTCTGGTGAGCGCGGCTTTTTCAAGGACCAAATCCCGGAGAATCCCCACCGTGTCGCGCAGACCTGCAAAAATCTCGGGCCTGAAAATCCTTTCTTCGGCCTGTTCTCTTAGCCCGGCGCCAAGGGTCAGCAAATGCCCCGCCAGATTGCCACTGTCCACGCTGGAAATATAGAGCGGGCGAAGCGGTTGAAGGGTGCGGATTTCGTACCAATTGTAGAAGTGCCCGCGATACCGCTCGAGTCGTTGCATGGTGGCGAGAGTGTCCTGGAGGCGCCGTATCAAACCGCCTGTCGAAAGATGTCCTAAATCCCACGCGGCCAGATTGGCTAGCAGCGCCAGGCCCATATTCGTGGGCGAGGTCCGCGAAGCGATCGTCGGGACGGGCACTTCCTGAAAATTGTCCGGCGGCAGCCAGTTCTCCTGGGCGGTCACCAGCGTTTCGAAAAAATGCCACGTCTTGCGGGCCGTGCGTTTCAGAAAGGCCAATTGCTCGTCCGTCAACGTCGGCTCCGCGGATTCAATAGGCTGGCTGATCCACCAGGCGACCCAAGGAGCGGCCAGCCAGAGCCCAAGGATCGGGAGGGCCAAAGACAGTTGAGCCGTCTGCATGGCCGCAAGAAAAAGTCCGGTCGCCAGCGCGGTCACGGGCGCGATCCACATTGTGGCATAGAAGCCGGCGAGGTCGGTGCGCGTTGTCCGTTCGGAATCGCTCGAGGTCTGCCATTCAAGGAGTCGTTTGTGCGTTAAAAGCAAGCGGAGCAGCGTCCTTCCGATGGCGTCCAGGCTGATGAAAGCGTCGTAGGGTAGAAAAGCCAGGGTCAGAACGATCTGTCCGATCTGCCGGCCATAAGACCCGCCCACGGCCCGCAGATGCATCGCCCACGGCAGATCAGCCGGCTTCCGAAACACATCGAACAACGCCGACAAGGATCCTGGGAGAATGATAATTCCAAGAACCAACAGCGATCCCAACCCTTCAAGTTCGGGCAGGAGCAGCCAGGCGCCCAGCATGAGAAACAACAGGCCAGTGGGGATCAGACTGCGCCTCAGGTTGTCGAGAATCTTCCACTGGGACAGGACGGAAAGCGGATTGGCAATGCGACGAGCGTCCGAACTGGGCACTCGCGGCAGGAGCCAATGCGTAATTTGCCAGTCGCCGCGAATCCAGCGGTGGCGCCGGTCAATGTCCACGTTGTAGCGGGAAGGATATTCTTCGTAGAGTTCCACGTCGCTCACGAGGGCGGAGCGGGCATGGCACGCTTCCAACAAGTCATGGCTCAGAACCGTATTCTCCGGGAAGCGCCCGTTCATGGCTCGCTGAAAGGCGTCCACGTCGTAAATGCCCTTGCCGATAAACGAGCCTTCCTGGAAAAGATCCTGATACACGTCCGACACTTCCCGCGTATAGGGATCAATGCCTGCGTCGCCGGCAAAAAGCCGGACAAACCAGGATCTCCTGGCGCAGGGCAGACTCACCCCGACGCGCGGTTGCAGAATGCTGTAACCTTCGGCGACGATCCCGCGCGTGGCGTCGAACACCGGATGGTTCAACGGATGGGCCATGGTGCCGACCAACTGCCGGGCAGCCTCACGCGGCAATTGCGTGTCCGTGTCGAGGGTGATGACATATTTGATGGCCGGCAAGACGGACGTTTCACCCACGATCTCGGAGAAGCACGCGCGGGAACCGCCGCGGAGGAGGGCGTTGAATTCCATGAGCTTTCCACGCTTGCGCTCGTATCCCATCCACAAGCCTTCTCCAGCATTCCAGCGGCGAGGGCGATGAAACAAGAAAAACAGGGTGGAATTCTCGGAAGGATACTTCCGGTTCAACATTTCGACTCCGGTTCGCGCCCGTTGAAGAAGTGCTTGATCTCCAGGCAGAACCTCCTCCGGTGCGTCACGGAAATCCGTCAGCAGAGCGAAATGAAGGCGCTGATCCCGATTCGCGAGATGATGAATCTCCAATGTCTCGATAAGACGATCAACCCCCGCCAGGCTCGTCAGCATCGTGGGAACGGCCACCATCGTGCCGCAATCCGCGGCAATGCCAGCGGAAAAATCCAAGCGCGGGAGCAGGCTGGGTTTGACCAGCAAGGTGGACAGCCAGTTCATCAGCGCCACGGCCAATTGGCTGGAACAAAGGAGAAAAACAGGTATGAAGAAAGCCAGTTTCCATGCTGGCGCTTCCAGCAGCCGGGTCTGCTGCATCAGCCCGCACGCGGCCAGTAACGTGATGACCCCGATTCCGCCCGCATAAAACGTCAGCGGGTAACGGTGGATGCTTCGTTCGATGATGGTTCGCCAGGGCCACCTCACCTTCGTCATGCGACCAAGCATCGTTTCGCCTTTGTCGATCAAGTAGAAACCGACGTGGCCGGTCCGGTCTTCGCTCCCTTTTTGCCGGGCACTGTCTTCGGCCAGTTGGATGGCGCGCCGCGCCACGTCCGCTTCCGAAAGTTGACTGTGCCGGGCCAGGAACTCGACCGAGTGGCGATAGCGATCTCGGGTTGAAAAATCCATCTTGGCGTAAACACCAGCCGGGTCGGAGCGCAGAGTTTGCTCAACCAGACTCAGCTTCTCCACAAACTCCTTCCAGTCCATGGCGCTCAACAAACGAAGACTGGCAATACTGTGGCTGACGGAAACCTGGTCGGCCGCCTGATTTTGGCTCTCCAATTGGACGAGTTGTTCGATGGACAACCCTTGTTCAACAAGCTTCTGTTCGAGCCAACTGCGCGCGAGATGCAAGACCGGAGTGTGGAGCGACAAATGCTGACAGAATTCCGCCACAAAGGAACTGGAAAGGGGGAGATCGGATTTCGCCATGTCCGCCACCACCACCACGAGTTGGGACGGGGCCTTCTCCACCATGTCCTGCAAGCGATCCACCCATAGGTCCGCCAGATCGCGATCCTTCCGTCCGATCGTCAGCTTGGTGGTGATGCGCTGTAGATTTTCGATCAGTCCAAGGCGCAGCATAATGGGAATGGCCCACAACTCGCCCAATTTCAAGGAACTTACCGTTTGGTAGGCGGCGACGAAGGCACTCAGAGGTTCGGCATCAATTTGAGCGTCCACGTGCGAGATTAATTCGAGCACGATGTCATAAACGCGCGGAAGTCCGGACGAAGGGCCGTTTGCGAGGCGTGGCAACTCCCGGCTGTAGCCCCGGGGCAGGTGCCGCCGGGCCATTTGAATCTGCTCTTCGATCAGGTAGAAGTTGTCGAGGAACCATTCGGCGGCGGGAGTGATGCGCCGGCTTGGATCAACGGCCAGGCTCCCGCGATTGAAAGCCCTAAGGATGTCCTCGTTTTGGTCCAACCGGGCCAGCAGACGGTTGGTACCCTTCCGGTTGATGATTTGGTGTTGGGCCGCGATCGCTTTGGCATGGCGCGCCAATTGTTCGACGCTGAATAACTCGCCACGCAACGGCGGCTCGCTCGCGCTTGGACGCAAGCGCGCATATCCGGCCTTCCAGCCTTGCAACCGCAATGGCAAAGTCTGCATGTTCTTCTGACTATTGAAGGTGATTCCTGCAACCAACCTGGCAGCAGGAATTCACCCTTTTTGGCCCCTCCAGCACGCCCGTCGGCCTTGCTGCAGGCCGAATAATGTCCAGTTCCGGCGCGGGCACTTGCTTCAGCCCAACGAATGACATTGCCGAGTTCACGCCGATGACCCTTGGGAAGATGCACTTGTGCCCGGTTATAGGATATGGGGTGTTCCCCCCATCCACGTCCTGGCTCCAAGCCGAGGGGCCAGTGTTCACAAGCCGATACCCAAAATTCGTTGCGCGCGCCGCAACTCCGCAGCCCATCGGTCAATCAGGATTTATTAGAGATAGGGTTATACCCCATAGGAGAGGGGGAGCCTTTGTCGTAATTTGGGTTGATCGAGCGACTGCAGGAAGGCCTTTGCCATCCCATTGGCGGCAAACGGCATCGAAAAACAAAACGATCAGATGTGTTTAATAAAGCAGAAGGTGGAACCGATTCTGAAGAAGTCGGTGGAAGCCCTGTTGGAGCAACAAGACCGGCAAGGATGCTGGAGTTTCCCCGCCCACCTGGGGTCCCATTACATTTCCCTCTACGCCCTGTTCCTGGAGTGGCTCCGTTTCCGGGGATTCTCATCCCTGTTGAATTTGAACCGGCTGGCAAGGATCCTGTTGGAGACCCAATTGGCCGACGGTTCCTGGAAGCAGGCCCGGGACCCGGCGATTCCTTCCGGGGACATCAATGCGACCGCGCTTAACTATGCCGCGCTCAAGTTCTTCAGAGCCTCCATCTCGGTCGCCAACGTGGAACCGGCCATGGAGGCCGCCAGAAGATTCATACTTGCGGCTGGCGGAATCGATGCCACCAATCAGTTTACTAAGACCTTTCTGGCGCTTTTCGGATTGCGTGGATGGGAAGACATCAGCGAAATCCCGTATCTGATTTTTCTGGAGGCGCTGCCGCTCAATTACCGGCAATTCTCGCAATGGGTCATCCCTCACCTGATCCCCATGGCCTACCTGCGTCATAATCGCGTCTCGCGCAAGATCCGCGGAACTTTCGGGCCAGAGCTTGATTTGAACGAGCTCTATGCCGGGCAGGCCTGGCAGGCGAGCGAGAAAGAAACCGAACCCTCCGTTTGGTATGACGGATTCATGGTTAAGAAAATCCTCCACCAGCAGCGGGCGCACGGAAGCTGGGGTGGATACACGGTCTCGACCTTGTTCAGCGTTGCGGCGCTGGACCATTTTTACCGGAAGCATCCGGGGCGTTTCCCCACCATTCCGGGAGCAATCAAGCGGGGGTTGGAGTTCGCGGATCAACTGTATTTTGACCATGGAAAGGGGAACTACCTCGGCTGCCTGATGGACGGCGGCGTCTGGGATACCATCCTGGCGGCGCAAGCGCTGGCCCAGGCCGGGGAAACCAGCGATCCTCTGGTTCTGGCCGTTGAGAATCTCTATGAAACGCAGACGGCCGGAGGCGGCTTTCCCTACGGGCGGGACTTCGAGCAATACCCGGACGTCGATGACACCTCCAGGGCCTTGGTGTTCCTGGAAAAGATGGCGCCATTGACTCGAAGAACAGGAGCGGCGGAATCCCGCAAGCAGGGACTCCACTGGCTGTTGAACCGCCAAAACTCCGATGGCGGCTGGGGAGCCTTTGACCAGGACAACGTAGGGGGACGGATGGCAAAGCTGTTTGCCAAGGACCTGACGGATTCGGTGGAATTGTTTGATGGCAGTTCCGCCGACAATACGGGCCACGTGCTCGCGGGCCTCGGCGCCTGCGGATTGACCTCAAAGCGATCCCGGTCCGTCCGGCGGGCTGTCCGCTTTCTGCGTCGGGCCCAGGATCCTGGCACGGGTCTTTGGGAGGGCCGCTGGGGCATCAACACCCTCTACGGCACCACCCAGGCCGGAACCGGGCTTCTGCGGGCGGGGGAATCGCCTCAATCGTCGTATCTTCTCCAAGCCGCCAGGACTCTGATAAGTTTTCAAAATCCCGATGGCGGCTTCGGCGAATCAACACTGTCTTACCTCGATGACGACCATCGTGGCCGGGGGATAAGCACCCCGACCCAAACCGCGTGGGTGCTCGAGTTTCTCTGTGAAATGAAGTTTCACGAAGAGAATACTGTTTCCAAGGCCGTGAATTACCTTCTGGAAACCAGAAGCGAGTCGGAATCCTGGCGCGATGGCTCGGTGGTCGGTACCGGGCATCCCGGGATTTTATACGTGGAGTATCCAGTATATCCCCAGGTTTTTCCAGTGATGGCTTTGGCAAGCTACCTGAATCCTCGCTCATCCACAGGAGCAGGCGGTGAGTGATGAAACAGCTCCGCCACAACCAAAGTGAAATGACGCCGCCGGATTCCACCTTTCCATTCACGCCCCAGCATACGCGCCGGATTCTGTGCCTCTTCCCGGAGTACGCCTGGTCGTTTGCCACGTTCAACTACGCTTTTCCGCTGATGGGATCGGTCAAGGCCTTCATGCCTCCGCAGGGCATCCTCCTCATCGCCGCGCTGGCCCCGGCCCGCTGGGAAATCAGGTTCATTGATGAGAACGTCCGGCCCGCCACCGAGGACGACCTGCGCTGGGCCGACGTCGTGTTCACCACTGGCATGCATATCCAGAGGAAACAAATCCAGGACGTCATCGTCCGCGCGCACGGGGCTGGCCGACCGGTCGTGCTGGGCGGCCCGTCGGCCTCCTCCGCGCCGGAATGGTATCCCGACGCCGACATCATCCACTGCGGGGAAGTGGGTGACGCCACACGCCGTCTGTTCGAACTCATCGACCGCGCCCCCGAGCGATGCCCGCGACAGATTATCCT